>JACXTT010000079.1_pt1 | contig 139631 bp, 112 predicted proteins | sample 9270951 | NCBI WGS metagenome assembly JACXTT01 (sample SAMN15532306, study PRJNA645909) | rock metagenome | isolation source: weathered quartz diorite | place: Puerto Rico | collected 2017-06-21 | reverse complement strand
AATGGAAAGGAACACCATCAGGAAATTCTTTTCCCGGTCCTTCACCCATTACTACAAACAGCTTCATACCGGAAGGAATCTAAACTTCAAAGTTTTGAGGAAGACCTATATCACCCAGCTCACGAAGTTTATGGGTATGGACAACGCCCAGCTCATCACCAAGCACAGCGGGACCGAGGTAATGAAGAAACACTACATCGACCAAAAAACGATTGCCGAGGCCGCTAAAAACTTCAAGATGTTTGGCGAGAAAAAAGGAAGGGAAGAGGAAGTAAAAAAGATACGGAAGCGCAAAGAAAGTGTTCGGGAAAAAGAGAACGGATTGGGTCGTTAGCCGGAAAATTCCGCACCTGAATCCGCACCTTTTTCCGCACCTGAACTATCAACACCTGTTCATTTCTCCTCTGTAAAAACAGAAATGGCCTAAATTTTTTCATTTAAGCCATTTTGTGTCGCTCCTCAGACTGGACTTGAACCAGTGACCCTCTGATTAACAGTCAGATGCTCTAACCAGCTGAGCTACTGAGGAGTGTTTTAAAAAAAGAGCTGCAATATTAGCACATTCGGTACAAATGAACAAACCTTATTTTTCGCAAAAAACGAGGCCGATTTTTCTTAAATAATAAATTAATGGTCTAGCGATACGGGAACCTCGCCATTTTGTAGTTTTGCTCGCTAAAATTTTTTCGTGGAAAACGGCAAAGACCATATTCATCGCCACATCACTCTTGCCGGACTCATCGTCACACTGGGAATTATTTACGGGGACATAGGCACCTCACCGCTCTATGTAATGAAGGCCATCGTGGGCGATGGCCCCATCGACAGCAGCGTAGTGTTTGGGGGCATCTCATGTATTTTCTGGACGCTGACCTTGCAGACCACCCTGAAATATGTTGTGCTTACTATGCGCGCGGATAACAAAGGCGAAGGTGGAATTTTTGCCCTGTATACGCTGGTGCGCAGGACAAAAGTGAAATGGCTCATCTACCCGGCCATCATCGGGGGCAGCGCCCTGCTGGCCGATGGCATCATCACCCCGTCCATCTCCGTATCATCCGCTGTGGAAGGCCTCCGCGGAATGACCCCCGACATCAGTAAGGAAACCATTCTCATCATTGTTATCGTGATCCTGTCCGCACTGTTCTTCATCCAGCAGTTCGGAACCAAGTTCGTGGGCGGGAGCTTCGGGCCCATCATGATGATCTGGTTCCTGATGCTCGGCTTGCTGGGCACCGTTCAGATCACGGGGAACTGGTCGATCCTCAAAGCAGCGAATCCGTATTACGCCTACCAGCTCCTTGCCCTGCATCCCGGTGGCTTCCTGCTGCTGGGTGCCGTGTTCCTGGCCACAACGGGTGCCGAGGCATTGTATTCCGACCTGGGTCACTGCGGGCGGAAGAATATACGCGTGTCCTGGATATTCGTGAAGACCATGCTGCTGCTCAACTATTTCGGGCAGGGCGCATGGCTGATCTCGAACGAAGGAAAAACGCTGGCCTCTTTCGAAGGCGGGGGCAATCCTTTTTATACGATCATGCCGCAATGGTTCCTGTTTGCCGGCATAATCATCGCCACGCTGGCCACCATCGTGGCGAGCCAGGCATTGATCAGCGCTTCGTTCACCCTTATCAACGAAGCCATCCGTCTTAATTTCTGGCCGAAGGTCCGGATCGTGTATCCCACGATTCTCCGCGGGCAATTGTACATCCCTTCGGTGAACTGGCTGCTTTGGGCAGGCTGCATAGGCATCGTGATCTACTTCGGTGAATCATCGAAGATGGAAGCAGCGTACGGACTGGCCATCATACTGGGCATGATGATGACCTCCATCCTGATGGTGTTCTACATGCGGCTCAAGCATTATACGAAAGGATTCATCATCTTCTTCGTGTTTACCTATGTGATCGTTGAGTCTTCTTTCCTGATCGCCAACCTGAACAAGTTCTCTCACGGGGGATGGGTGAGCCTGATGATCAGCGCGGTGCTCATACTGGCGATGACCGTGTGGTGGCAGGCGCGGAAGATCCGCAACCGCTACGTGGAGTTCACCAAGCTGACCGATTACGTGCCGCTGCTGGTGGAGCTCAGCCGCGACCTGTCCGTTCCGAAATACGCTACCCACCTGATCTATCTTACCAGTGCCGATCACCAGGATGAGATCGAAAAATCGGTGATCTACTCCATCCTGCAAAAGCAGCCCAAGCGTGCGGACATATACTGGTTCGTGCATGTGGACGTGGTGGATGAACCTTACCGGCTGGATTACAAGGTGAACGTGATGGCTCCTGACGATGTGATCCGCGTTGATTTCATCCTGGGGTTCCGCGTGGCGCCTATCGTCAACCGCATGTTCCGCCAGGTGGTGGCCGAGATGGTGAAGAGCCACGAGGTGGACATCACCAGCCGGTATGAGTCGCTTAAGAAAGAGAACGTGATCGGTGATTTCCGGTTCGTGGTGCTGGAGAAATTTCTCTCGTACGAGAACGAGTTGCCCTTTTACGAGAAGATCGTGATGGACCTGTACTTTCTTTTGAAAGACATCAGCCTTAGCGAAGAAAAGGCCTTCGGCCTGGATACGAGCAACGTGGTGGTGGAAAAAGTGCCGCTGGTGATCACGCCTGCCAAGGCATACCAGATCAAGCGGATCGACTGATCATCCCGGGTTACTTCTGCAGTATATCTTTGGGCTGCGCGGCCTTTACGTTCGGATCGTTAAGCGCCTTTTCGGCCTTGGTTACGCCATCCTTTGAAGCAGCCATATCCTTTACCTGCTGCCAGCAGAATTTTGAAGCGCCATACTCTTTCTGAACGAAATAGTAGAAGCCCAAATAAGAAAATGCTTCTTCCAGGTCGCGCTTGTTCTTTTCACGGTCCTCGGGCTTGATCATCTTCGCATACTGCTCGTACCACGGACGGGCGAGGAATTTTTTGTTGTCGGGGTCCAGGTTTGAAAGCACGCGTGCTTTCCAGAAATAGCCGAGCGGCAGTTCCGGCTTCAGCTTGATGACCATCCCGTAAGAAGTGTCGGCCTTGGTGAATGACTCTACCGCTCCCTTATCGTCTTTCTTCTCGCGCCTGGTGGCGCCCAGCGAATAGTATGAACGGCCGAGGTAATTGTAATCGTTCACGCTTACCTCCGCTCCGGAGTTGATCTTTTTGTTCAGCCAGTAAATGGCATCATCATATTTTTTTGTCTTGATATAAATGAATGCCAGCTCAAAGTACAGGTCGTACTTGGTGGAATCTTTCGAAATGGCGTCTTTCAGCTTGATCGCAGCAAGCGAATCATTCCCTGTCTTGGATAAAAGTTTCCCGTAGTACTCGTAGTCCGATGCGAGAATTTTATCTGCAGGGGCTTTCTTTAAGAAATCTTCAATGGCCTTGAGCCCGGCCGGGAAATTATCCTTGTTGCCCATCTCGTAGTAGCAATAGGCCAGCAGCCGGTTGAGCAGGTTCACATCGGGGCAGGATTTCCGGATCTCGTTGATCTCGTTCACCGCATCCTCATATTTTTTTGCAAGATACAGGAACGAGGCATAGCGCACGCGTGCGCTGCAGCTCCCACTGTTGAGCTCCAGGTATTTTTTGTAGTTGGAGATGGCGCTCCCGTACTGCCCGGCCTTGTAATACAGCTCAGCGATCTCACGGTACGCGGGTGCAAAACCCGGCTCTTTCTTTAGTGCTTCCTGGTATTGTTTCAAAGCCTCCTGGTAATTTCTTGCCCTGCCATAAAGCTGGCCCATCCTCAGTTTGGCCTTCGCAGAGTTCGTATCCAGTTTAAAGGCTTGTTTGTAATTATCGATTGCACTGTTTCCGCTTGTCGAAGTGGCCTGCTCCAGGTAATTGTCACCGATCAGCAGGAACACTTCCGGGTTCCTTGCATCAAGGTTTTGCGCCTGCCCGAGCAGTTTCATGGCCTCCGGCAGGTCTTTAATGGGAGACTGGATATACACTTCAGCGATCTTCATGTACACCACAGCCTTTTGCTGCGGGGTAAGTGATGAGCTTTTATTCTTATCGCTGATCGCAGTAAGGGCAGCAAAGAATTCCGACTTCGCCTCTTTTGTGTTGTTCCGGTTCCACCCTATTTTTCCAAGCCCTACGTGGCAGAGCGGGTTGGTGGCATTCACTTTTGATCCTGCATCGTACATTATCTTGGCCGAATCCAGGTCACCCGCCTTGAAATAATTCTCCCCGAAGTAGAAGTAGTTGTCCCCGTTGTTGGGCTGGCCCTGGATGAGAGCCTTGTAGGCCGATGCGGCCTTTTCCAGCTGCTCGTTGTCGGTCAGCCTGATGGCATCCTTCAACGTTTGAGCGTTTGCCGTTATCAGGGCGATGAACAGTAATGATGCAGCGATCGTGAGCTTCTTCATGGTCTCTGTTATTCTTGGTTTAAATTAACTATCCGAACTGGCATGGTAGCGGGCAAAAGCCCCGACTTAAGGATGATCTTCTGACCTTTTTCCCCGGCCAAAAAGGAAGCAAAGCCCGTGCCAAGCCCGGTCCGCCCTTCGTGGTTTATTATGTATACATTTCGCGTAAAAGGGTAATTATTCAGCGAGATATAGGCCTGGTATGGCTGGTAATAATCATCGGCAGTGGCGCCATTTCCTACGGCCATTACGTGCACTTTTTTTAAAAAATTTTTACTGATGCTGTCGTCCGCATCGCTGATCCAGTTCACCCCAATCACCCCGATCGCATTTTTATTCTTTTCTACATAGCTCACCACTTCGGAATTGGATTTGACAGCGAAGCAGTTCTTGGGGAATGCGTTCCCGTTCAGAAATTTTTCCTTGATGAAGCGGGCGTTGGAAGAGTTGTCGCTATCGAATACGGTGATAATGCTGTCCCCCCCTGATTTTTCATTCAACTGCTTCCACGTAAGTGTCTTGCCGGAAAAGATATTCTGCAGTTGAGAAACAGAAAGCAGCGTGTCACTGTTCTTCTTGTTGGAGATGAAAGCCACGGCATCCACCGCGATCTTCAGGTCCGTTACGGAGGAATTCCTTTTGGTGAATGCTTCTTTTTCGTTTTCCGTGAGTGTTCTTCCCATGATGGCCAGCCGGATGGAATCGGCATTCAGCAGCTTCAGCAGCTCGGGCTCCGGGCCATGAATGATGTGGATCTTAGCATTGGGATAGAGCGACTGGAACACATCCACCTCCGTATCGAAAAGCAGCTTGTAGGAATCGTCCACGCCTATCCAGATCTCGCCCGATGTGGCGGTATCGGAAAAGGTACGCTGGCCCTGGTTGCCGCAGGAAGCAGTTGCGAGGAATGCGAGGCCGGCACAGGCAGCCCTAACCCTCTTGCTCCATATCGTTCGTGTGTTCACGCAGTTTGAATTTTTTAATTGACCGGATGATCCTGAAAATTCCATATGCCCAGAATACGATGGCCGCAGCATAGCGGAAAGCAGGCTCCCAGTCCTTAGCAAAGGCCGAAAATAAAAATAAAAATCCTGCTGATGCATATGCGAGCGACATGAAGAGCCCGAAGTACAGCAGGAATTTCTTAAGCAAAGAGGTTACTTGATTTGCAGCTTGAAGGGCATGTTATAGCGCATCTTCACCGGGTGACCGCCCATCTTCGCGGCTCCCCACTTGGGCATCATCTTCACCACGCGAAGCGCTTCATCGTTGCAGCCCAGTCCACCGTTCGGAAGGCCTTTGAGCAGCTTTACTTCCGTAACGCTGCCATCCTTATCCACCACAAAGTTGATGTAGATGGTGCCGGAAATGCCTTCTTCCTTGGCGGCCTGCGGGTACTTGAAATTGCTCATGAGGAACTTGTACATGGCGGCATCTCCGCCCGGGAAGCTGGCCTGCTCTTCCACCGAAACAAGGTCGTACACGTTATTATCTTCGATCACCTTGTTGCCTTCTTCCTTGATGACCTGGAGATCGGCATTGGGATCGCCCTCCTGGGTCTTGACATCCACCTGCTTGATATCTTCCTGAACAGGCGGAGGTTCTTCCACCGGCTGGTCCACCACTTTGGGAGGAGTGAACTTGGTCGTCTCCATCACTGGGGGCGGGGGAGGAGGCGGGGGCGGGGGCGGGGGTTCGTTCTTGTCGATGGGAGGCGGCTCGGTAAGCTCGACCGTGATGTCTTTGTTCAGCGTAACATCGTTGGAATGCCCCTTGATCAGGTCAATGATGAAGGGCATGGTCGATCCGAGGACGAATGCGGCCAGCGCGATCGCCAGCGCAATGATCAGCACACGGCTGTATTCCCTGCGGATGATGAATGCACCGTATGCCTTGTTCTTTTCTTCGAACACCACATCGTTTCGTCCTTCGTAGGTTACGCTATTCCAATCGGGAGATAATGCTGCCATGGCTGCTTATTTTTTGTTCCGGCTCATGAAAAAATCCAACGTCTTTTTTTCGATGGGGTCCATATCCACAACGGCATATTTTCCCACATCGCATATCGAGAACTCGTCCAGCACTTCTATCACTCTTCCGTATTCGGCCTTGTCGTCTGTTTTTATCAGGGCCATGAGGGCTTCTTTTTTCCCTTTTACCTTATTCGATTCCTTTTTTAATGTGCTGTCTTCTTTTATTTCTCCTTTTTTGAACCGTTCTTCTAGGACCTTTATCTCTTTAATGGTGTTGTAGTTCTTATCGGTTAAGAGCTTTCGCACACCGTCTTTCGAATAGTTTGTCTTTTGAAGCTGGGTTGCGGGTTTCCCTTTTGCATTTCCTTCGGGGTAGAACTCTCCGTAATACCAATAAATGTTATCATCATTACTGATTAGAAACGTGATCGCATTGTTAACGAGTGTTCTGTTCGTAGTATCCTTCTTCGGCATGTTGATCTCCATAGTCTTGGGCTTGTTGAACGTGGAGGTGAGCACGAAGAAGGTAACGAGCAGGAACGCCAGGTCCACCATCGGGGTCATGTCGATGTGGGTTGACATTTTCTTGGCACGCTTCTTCTGGTGCTTCCCACCGTGCCCGCCACCGCTGTCGCCTGTATCTACTGATGCCATTGTATCGAAATATTTTTCAGGAAGCCGGGGCTTCTCCTGTTCCTTTTAAGTTCGTGATCAGGTTGAAACGGTAGAGGTTCTTCTCCCCGAAGATCTCCACTACCCGCTTCACCGCTTTGTTGTAGGGCGCTTTCGAATCGGCCTTGATGGCGATTCGCAGCTGCTTATCCTTTGTAACTCCTTTTTCCTTCTCTTCGGTGATTGCTGCGTTGTAACCGTAAAGTATCCAATCGCCCAATTGGTTATTGGTCGAGTCGATCGGGATACCGGTGCTCTGTTTGTCGAATTTTCCCCGCTCGCTCTCGTTCATATCGAGGTATTGCTTAAGCAATTTGGCATCGCCCCCGTACGACTGCATCAGGCCGAAGCGCTTCACCTCGTCCTCGTTGAACTTCAGCCCGTATTTCTCCCCGACCCTTCCCAGCAGGTTCTTGCGTATCTCCTGCCCGGTTATGTTGAAGAATACCCTCCCGCTGTTGTCGATGGTGATCAGCATCACGTTCTCCGGCAATAGTTTCTTGGAGATCGATGCAGGGGTCACCACCTCCACAGGCTCTGAAGGGCGGAACTTGGCGGTGAGAATGAAAAAAGTTACCAGAAGAAATGCCATGTCCACCATGGGCGCCATGTCCAGGCGCGGTGAACTTCTCGGCATTTTGATCTTAGGCATAACGCGTATTTAAGAATCCTTTGAATTAATGTTTCTTCGAAGCGAATGTCTGCACGATGCTGTAACCGGCCTCATCAATGCCGTATGTGAGCGCATCGATCTTCGAAGAGAAAAAGTTATACACGATGATGGCGATCGTAGACCCCGCGATACCGAAGGCCGTGTTCACAAGCGCTTCGGAGATACCGGTGGAGAGCGCCACCGTGTCGGGTGCACCGGCCGTAGCCATGGCCGCGAACGCGCGGATCATGCCAAGCACCGTTCCGATCAGACCAATGAGCACCGAAATGGATGCGCAGGTTGACAGGATCACGAGGTTCTTGGAAAGCATCGGCAGCTCGAGCGAGGTGGTCTCTTCGAGCTCCTTCTGGATGGCTGCCAGCTTGGCTTCGTTGTCAAGCGAACCGTCCTTTTCAACCATGCGGTATCTTTCAAGACCTGCGCGCACCACGTTGGCCAGCGAGCCGCGCTGGCTGTCGCACTCCTGGATAGCGGCATCGATCTGGTTGCTGGCGATCATTTCCTTTACGCTTCGCACGAAGCCTTCGAGGCGGCCCCTGCCGCTCGCCTTCGCTATGGTGATGAAGCGCTCGATCGTGAAAATGATGACCGTAAGGTTAACCGTCATCAGCAAGGGTACGATGAAGCCTCCTTTATAGATGATGCCGAAATAATTTCCCTGGAGGGGATTCTTTTCGGGATTGCTATCAATGAAGTTCGCAGGGTTCCCGAAAACAAATTTGTAGATCAGGATAGATACCACAAGGGTAATAGGGATGACCAGCAGTGCGAACATGGCCTTTAAATTGCCGCCTTTTCCGTTACTCATAAATCAAGATGCTTTAAAAGGTTAGTGTCAAGACGCTTAAGTTCACGACATTCCACAAGCGCCACGTGGAATTTATAACCCTGTTTTTTCAGGGGCTCAAACATACTAAATCTCTTTCGATTCTGAAAAAAAATTTCCCACGAATATAGAGGGGAAATGACCCGTTCTCAAGTGCATTTTTGCAACTGGCAGCTTTAGCCCGGTAAGTGGCGGGATACGGGGTATAAGTGGTTATCTTTTCAGGTGCCCTGCTGCCTCCGATGCCTTCGGTAAGTGATCACAAGCGGGATCAGGGTAACGATAACCAACCCAATGATGATATACTCCACATTGTTGCGCACGCTTTCGATGGTGCCGAGGTAATAGCCGGCAGCGCCCACCGACCCGATCCACCCGGCAGCCCCGATAACATTATAGAGCATGAAGCGCCCGAAGCCGATCCGGATCACACCTGCCAGGATGGGTGCGAACGTGCGGATGATGGGCAGGAACCGGCCCAGCACCAGTGTCTTCCCCCCGTGCTTACCGTAAAAAGCGCGGGTTATCTCCACATATCTTTTTTTAAAGATCAGGTTGTCATCTTTCGTGAACAAAGCAGGACCCGTTCTCCTGCCGAACCAGTAGCCAAAAACATTTCCCAGGATAGCCGCTCCGCAAAGCGATGCCAGCACAGCTAATATGTTCAGGCCGAGCAGGCGGGGACCGATCATTCCCGAAACGAAGATGAGCGAATCACCCGGCAGGAAGAACCCGATGAACAGACCCGTTTCGGCAAAGACCACGAACAGCAGCAAGGTCAGCCCTCCATACTCAATGATCGACTGAGGATCGAATATGTCCCAGAAATTATTCAAGGATATTTTTTGTGAAGTTACTAAATCACACCCAGTGCAGCACCAGGTCGGGTAGGATTCCCAGAAGGATCGTTGCAAGGGTGGTGATGAGAAGAAGAAGCTTCAACATCGTGCCCGGTGTTATCCCGGTTTCGCCAGGCTCCCTGAAGTACATGGTTATGATGATTCTGAAATAATAATACACCCCCACCAGTGCCATGAGGACCGCGGGTATGGCGACCCACTTGTAAGGCGTCATTAGCAAGCCTACAAACACATAGTATTTTGCAAAGAAACCTGCGGTAGGAGGGATCCCCGCCATGGACAGCAAAGCCACTGCCATGGCCAGCGCCAGCCCGGGATTGGTCTTGGCCAGCCCGTTGAACGCATTAATGGATTCATTTCCTCTGGCTACGCTGACGGCATTCAATATGGCGAACGCAGTGATGCTGGCCACGGAGTAAGCCACCGTATAGTAAAGAATGGTTGAAAAGGGATTTGAGGGCCACACGAACAGCAATGCCATAAGCATGAAGCCCGCATGGGAAATGCTTGAGTAGGCAAGCATCCGCTTAACATTTCCCTGGAAAACCGCAGTGACATTTCCTACCAGCAGGGTAAGCAACACGAGCATCGCAACGATATTCGCCCAGTTGTCGGCAAAGGGAAAGAAGACCGACATGAAAAGCCGGACCAGCGCAACAACCGCAGCCGTCTTCACCAGCGTAGCCATAAGTGCCGTTACAGGCGTTGGCGCGCCTTGATACACATCCGGGGCCCAGAAGTGGAAAGGAGCAGCAGAGACCTTAAAAGCCAGGCCGGTCAATATTAAAATTACACCCGCCTGGAACAGCCCGGGAATCGCGCCAGGATGGGAATGCAGGCCGGGAACGATTTGCCCGATGTAAAGGGTGCCTGAGCTTCCATAAACCAATGCGATTCCGAACAGAAGTATTGCGGAAGCGAATGCTCCCATCAGGAAATACTTGAATGCAGATTCATTGGAGCGCAGATCATCTTTGCGGCTGCCGGCCAGCACATAAACAGGAACGGAGAGTATTTCCACCCCAAGGAAAAGCATCACCAGGTTGTTGTAGCACACCAGGCAAATGCCACCGATCAGCGAGAAAATGGCGAGAGAATAATAATCCGTAACGTGGGCAGATTCCTTATAAGAATCGAATGACATCACGAACCAAAGGAAAGCAATGCCGATCAGCACCAGCATGAACAGCAGGGCATACCGGTCGAAGCGCACCATGTTGTGGAACATGGGATCGAGCGGGGTGTTGCGGTCGATGTACACAAGCGCAGCAGCACCGGCCAGCCCGAGCATCGTAAGCGGGAACAGGGCCTTCTTAAAACGGAAGATCTCCGCGAACAACGCGAGCACGCCAAGGGCCGATAATGCGATCAATGCCTTCATAAAGAAGTTGGCAGTTGGCAGTTGGCAGTTGGCAATGCCAGGTTATTATTGAATTGATACTCCATATTTTTCGATCAAAGCCTTTACAGCGGGTTCTGAAATGTCCAGCAGGGGCTTGGGATACACTCCCATAATCAAAACGAGCCCGCAAATTATCATCAAAACAATTTTTTCATTCACGGTGAGCGAAGTGAATTTCTCTGTCAGCGTGTTTGTTGTTCCGAGCATGATGCCCTGGTAGCTGCGCAGCATATACACCGCGCCAAGTATCACGGTCAAGCCGGCAAATGCCGCGGTATAAGCACCGTATTGATAAACACCATTGATGAGCAGGAACTCGCCTACGAAGCCATTCGTGAGCGGCAGGGCCACGCTTCCGAGCAGGACGACTAGGAACAAAACAGCGAATTGTCCGTTCACATTGCGAATGCCGCCCAGCGCAGCGATCTCGCGTGTATCCATCCGGTTGAAAAGAATATCGGCAACAAAGAAAAGGCCCACCACGTTGATCCCGTGCGCGAGCATTTGCATGATGCCCCCCTGCAGTCCCTGCGCGTTGAAAGCCAGGATGCCGGCAGCGATCAACCCAACGTGAGCGATGGAAGAGTAAGCAATAAGCCGCTTGAAATCTTTTTGAACGATGGCCATGCAGGAGGCATAAATGATCCCGATAACGGCAAGGACAATCACCGTGGAGCCCCAGTCGCTCATCCCGATGGGCGCCATCGGCACCAGCCAGCGGATGAGTCCATAGGTTCCCATCTTGAGCATAATGCCGGAGAGCAGCATGGTGCCCTGCGTGGGAGCGGTGACGTACGTATCGGGCTGCCAGGTGTGGAAAGGGAACACCGGCATCTTGATGGCGAAGGCCAGGAACAGGCTCCAGAAGACAAAGTGCTGGGCTTTCTGGCTGAGCGAACGACCCGCTTCGTACAAGGCATTGATGTCGAAAGAATGATTGGGTGTGTGCAGGTAAACATAAATCAGCGCGATGAGCATAAATAAGCTGCCCATGAGCGTGTAGATGAAGAATTTTAGGGTGATCCGCGCACGGTTCTCTCCCCCCCAGATCAGGCAGATGAACCAGATGGGAATAAGCGCGAGTTCCCAGAAGATGTAGAAGAGGAATCCATCCATCGCTGTGAACACTCCTACCAGCGCCATCTGCATGAGCATGACGAGCGAAAAGAAACGGGACTCACTTTTTATTTCCCGGTTGAAGGAAGAAAGAATAATGAGCGGCACAAGTCCTGCGGTGAGCAGCACCAGCAGCAAGGATATTCCATCTATGGCCACGTGGAAATTTATTCCCAGCGACCGGATCCAGGGCCGGTCGAAGGCAAACTGCATCTCGGCATTCTTCTGGAACTGTACTGCAGCAAACACCGCCACACCCAGTTCGATCACCGAAAAGAGGAGAGCTATTCTCTTAACGGCTTCGCCCTTAATGGCCAACAACAATAAGCCGGAAGCAAGCGGGATCAATATGAGCGCGAGGGTCAGCATCTACATCATCCTCCAGAACAGTATTAAAGCGATGGAGATCACCATTGCGAAAATGTAAAAGCCCACGCTGCCCGTCTGCACATAGCGCAGCACGCCCGCGCTCCGGTCGGTTGCCTTCCCGAACCAGTTCACGATCCCATCGATGAACTTCAGCTCGATGAACTTGTAGAACAGTTCGGAGATCTTATTGAGCGGCCGGGTGATGATCGCGTTGTAGAATTCGTCCACGTAATACTTGTGCAGCACCACCTTGTGGGCCGGGCTGAGTGATGCACCTTCGGCAGGCGGAAGCGCTTTCTTTTGCACGTACACCTGGCGGGCCACGTAGATCACGAGCAGGATAGCCACCACCGCACCGCCCATCAGCGCGTATTCCGTTTCATGCGAAAGGGGGACATGCAGCGAAGCTTTCAATTCGGAATCTTCGAACACCGGTGCAAGGAAGCTGCTCAGCGCATGTTTTCCTCCCAGCGCCTCCGGAATTCCGATGAGGCCACCGACCACCGATAAAAACGCCAGCGCCATCAGCGGCACGGTCATGGACCTTGGTGATTCATGAATGTGATGCTCTTTGTCCTTTCCCCCGCGAAAATCCCCGTGGAAGGTGAGGTAGTACAGCCGGAACATGTAGAATGAAGTGATCAGCGCGCCCAGCATTGCGAAGAGCCAAAGGATCGGGCTGCGCTCGTACGCATGCGCCAGGATCTCATCCTTGGAGAAGAAGCCCGAGAAAGGCGGGATGCCCGCGATCGCGAGCGTACCTACCAGGAACACCGTGTGTGTTACCGGCAAATAATTTTTCAACCCACCCATCCTGCGGATGTCCTGCTCATGGTGCAGCGCGTGGATCACGCTGCCGGCTGCGAGGAAGAGCAGGGCCTTGAAAAAGGCATGCGTGGTAACATGGAAAACTCCCGAGCCGAACGCGCCCACACCGAGCGCCAGGAACATGTAGCCGAGCTGGCTCACGGTGGAATAGGCCAGCACTTTCTTGATATCGGTTTGTGCCAGGCCGATAGTGGCGGCAAAGATGGCGGTGAGCAACCCCGTGCCGGCAACAACATCCATAGATACGGGGGCGAGCGTGTATAAAATATTTGAACGGGCGATCATGTAGATACCCGCTGTCACCATCGTGGCTGCGTGGATAAGCGCGGAAACGGGAGTGGGGCCTGCCATGGCATCAGGCAGCCAGGTGTAGAGCGGTATCTGCGCGCTCTTGCCCATGGCGCCAATGAACAGCAGGAGCGTAATGGCAATCATCACCGGCTGGCCGGATGAAAAGCCTTTTGCCATGCCGAACACATCTCCGTACGAGATGCTGCCGAAGGTGAGAAAGATGAGGATGATACCCAGCACAAAGCCCAGGTCGCCAACCCGGTTCATGATGAATGCCTTGTTGGCTGCTTTGTTGTACTCGGTATTCTTGAACCAGAAGCCGATCAGCAGGTATGAGCACAGCCCGACACCTTCCCAGCCTACGAACATGAGAAGGTAATTGGAGCCGAGCACCAGCAGCAGCATGAAGAACACGAACAGGTTCATATAAGTAAAGAAGGTGTGGAACCTTTCATCGTCATGCATATATCCCACGGAGTATACGTGAATGAGAAATCCAACCCCCGTGATGATGAGCAGGAACAGGCACGAGAGCGGGTCGACCAGGAAAGAGAAATCAGCCGAAAAGGTCCCGGCATGGATCCAGCTGAAGAGATGTACTACCGTGGATTTGTTGGTGCCGTTCAGCACTTCGAGGAATATGCCTGCAGAAAGCGCAAAGGCTCCCAGCACGCTTCCGCACCCGATGAGGCTGATCGAACCCTTCGACAACTTTTTCCCGAGCAGGCCGATGAGGGCCCACCCCAGGAGGGGAAGGAGGGGGACGAGGTATACCAGATTAATTAAACCCATTTCTTTTTCAGTAGGCAGTGGCAGTAGCAGCAGGCAGTTGTTTTCCCGTCCGATGCATTGCAACTACCATTTTAATTTATTAAGCACATTAATATCCGTTGATTTGGTGTTCCTATAGATCATAATCAATATGGCCAGCCCCACCGCCACTTCGGCCGCAGCCACCACCATCGTGAATATCACGAACACCTGCCCCGAGGCGTCACCCAAATAATTTGAGAAGGCCACGAACAACAGATTCACTGCGTTCAGCATGAGTTCGATGGACATGAAGATGATGATGGCGTTCCTGCGGAACAGCACGCCCAGCACCCCGATGCTGAACAGCACCGCGCTGAGCATTACATAATGAGTTAGCGGGATGTGCTGGAACACGTTCATTGAGCTGTTTCTTTTTTACCGAGCATCACCGCGCCCACCATTCCGGCCAGGAAAAGAATGGATGAGATCTCAAACGGCAGCATGAACTCACCGAACAATACTTTGCCGATGTTTTTCACCAGTCCCATGTTTTCATTGGGGGCCCCGGCAACCATCTGCTCCGCGCCTTTGAGCGAACCGATGAGCACCAGCATAAAAATTCCGGCCGATACAACCGCAGCGAGCTTCAGAAAAATACTTTTATGCGGCTCCGTTTCCTTGTTCAGGTTCAAGAGCATGATCACGAACAGGAACAGCACCATGATGGCGCCAGCGTACACGATGATGTGTACCGCGGCAAGGAACTGCGCGTTGAGCAGGAGGTAGTGCCCGGCTATCGCAAAGAAGGCAATAACGAGGTAGAGAACGCTGTGAACGGGATTTTTCGAGAGGACGACCATCAGGCCGCAGAGGATGGCGAGGAAGGAGAGGAAATAAAATACGTATTGAGTGATCATAAACCCATCAATGGTGCGTGCGGTTGTGTTTTAAGAATCCCTCCAGGTCATTCACGTTGTGCTGATATTCTTCATGTGTTTTAAAGTCGCCAACATTCTGCGTCTGCCGCTTCGAAAGGTCGATGCGCTTATCCGTTTTCTCCACCAGCTTATCCTTTCCGTAAATAAAATCATTCCGCAGGTCATCTGCAGGCACGATCCGGTCGGTCAGGAAAATGGCTTCCTTCGGGCAGGCCTCCTCGCACAGGCCGCAGAATATGCAGCGCAGCATGTTGATCTCGTAGACCGAAGCGTATTTTTCCTCGCGGTACAGGTTCTCTTCTCCCGGCTTACGCTCGGCCGCGGTCATGGTAATGGCCTCTGCCGGGCAGGCCACCGCGCACAGCCCGCAGGCCGTGCACCGCTCCGCCCCTTTCTCATCGCGCTTGAGCACGTGCATGCCCCGGTAAACGGGAGCGAACTCGCGCTTCTCTTCCGGGTATTTCACCGTAGCCCTCCGCTTGAACAGGTGCCTGAGCGTGATCATCATCCCACCGAAGATAGCAGGCAGATACAGCTTCTCGATGAAGCTCATCTGCTTCTTGCCTACAACTTTCTTTCTATTGCTTAACGACTCCATGAATCTATCTGTGCATAAAATACATTACAATTCCCGTGATGATCACATTGGCGATGGACAAAGGTATGAGTATCCTCCACCCCAGGTGCATGAGCTGGTCGTACCGGAAACGGGGCAACGTCCAGCGGATCCACATGAAGAAGAAGATGAAGAAGAATATTTTGCAGAACAGGAACACCGTGCCGAGTATGGCCAGTAGGTTAGGGTCATGCACCCAGCGCCCGATGAATGGTATGTTGTAGCCGCCAAAATAAAATGTGGAGATGATGGCTGAAGAAATGAACATATTGATGTACTCCGCAAAGAGGTAAAAGCCCAGCTTCATGGAGGAATATTCCGTGTGGTAGCCGCCCACCAGCTCGCTCTCGCATTCGGGCAGGTCGAACGGGGCGCGGTTGGTTTCCGCAAAGGCGCAGATAACGAAAATGAGGCATCCCAGCGGTTGGTAGAGCACGTTCCAGTGCCAGCCCAGTTGCTGAGCTGCAATTTCGCGTGTGCTAAGCGTTCCCGTCATCATCACCAGCGCAATGATGCTCAGCCCCATGGCCAGCTCATAGGAGATCATCTGCGAAGAGGCGCGCAAGGCGCCCAGCAGTGAATATTTGTTATTGGATGCCCAGCCCCCGATCATAATTCCGTAAACTCCGATCGAAACAACTCCCAGCAGGTACAGTATCCCGATGTTCACATCGGTCACCTGCAGCGGGTAATACGTTCCGTCAATGGTAATTCCGGTTCCCCAGGGGATCACCGCACCCGTCATGCAGGCCGTGAGCATGGCCAGCGAAGGGCCGATGATGAACAGCCAGCGGTTCGATACGTCCGGGATTAGCTCTTCTTTCATGAACATCTTTACGCCATCGGCAACAGGTTGGAGTATCCCCCAGGGCCCTGCCCGGTCGGGGCCTACACGGTCCTGCAGGAAGGCCGCGATCTTCCGTTCGGCATAGGTGGAATACATGGCGATCAGGAGCGAGATGAGGAAAACGCTCACCACCAGGATCGCTTTATATATGATAAACGATATCATTCGTTATTCGGGTCCAGGGCCCCCTCGCCCAATTCAACTTTTTTCCCCTCTAATTGTTCCAGCTGCTTCTTCGTTTCGATCTGCAGCTTGCCCAGCTCGTAATGGTTCTGCGAGATCACAGAGTGATGATCGATATGCGAAGGCCCCTCGATCACCCAGTCGCTCACGTGCTTTTTATCGTAGCGGCACTCGTTGCAGATAAAATCCTGCACCTCGCCCCATTTGTCCTTGCGGGCGGTCACGCGCAGCACCTCTTCGCCCTTCAGCCACACGCGGACCTTACCTGAGCACGTCTTGCACGCGCGGTGCGCTTCCACCGGTTTGGTGAACCACACCCGCGATTTGAAACGGAAAGTCTTGTCCGTAAGCGCTCCCACCGGGCAAACATCGATCATGTTGCCCGACCATTCGTTGTCAACCGCTTGCTGTATGTACGTTGAAATTTCCGCCACATCCCCGCGGTTGATCACACCGTGCACGCGTCCGGGGCAGAGCTGCTCGGCCACTTTCACGCAGCGGTAGCAGAGGATGCACCGCGTCATATGCAGTTTGATCTTATCGCCAATGTCGATCTGCTCGAATGTCCTGCGCTGGAACTCGTAGCGCGTCTTCATCTTACCGTGCTCGTAGCCGAGGTCCTGCAGGTGGCATTCGCCTGCCTGGTCGCAGATGGGGCAGTCCAGCGGGTGGTTGATGAGAAGGAACTCCACCACGCCCGCGCGCGCCTCCAGGATCTCGGGCGAAGTGATGTTCTGAACTTCCATCCCGTCCATCACGCCCGTGCGGCACGAAGCCACGGGCTTCGGCATCGGGCGCGGGTCCTTCTCCGAGCCCTTGGTCACTTTCACCAGGCACGTGCGGCAATATCCCCCGGAGGTCTTCAGCTTTGTGTAGAAGCACATGGCGGGCGGCACGAGCTTCTCATGCTCCGGGTTCTTTTCCCCGAGCATGCGCGCAGCCTGCAGGATGGTTGTCCCGTCTGGCACTTCAATTAAAACTCCGTCTATCGTTACTCTTGCCATTTACTTTTTTCTTTGGGCGTGTCCCCTTCGGGGTCGGGCTGTCGGCACTCGCTTTTTTTGCTGCGCAAAAAAGAGCTCATACAATTGCCTCCATCCCTCACGCAAAAATCACTACACCGTTTCTAATTTATTCACTCTAAAATAATGTTTCACATCCTTCATGTTCTTCCCGTTCTTCACGTATTCTTCAAACTCATACCGGAAATGACGGATCGCGCTGGCAACGGGCCATGCAGCCGCATCGCCCAGCGGACAGATCGTCCGGCCATCGATCTTCATCTGGATATCCCAGAGCAGGTCAATGTCGCTCATTGCAGCCGTCCCGTCCAAAAACTTTTTAAGAACCTTTTCCATCCACCCGGTTCCTTCGCGGCAGGGCGAGCATTGCCCGCAACTTTCGTGGTGGTAGAAGCGAGTGAAGTTCCAGAGGTTCTTCACCACGCTCGTATCTTCATCCATCACAATAAATCCTCCTGAACCGAGCATCGTCCCTTCCGCAAATCCACCCTCATTCAAACTTTCATAGGTCATCAGGCGCGGTTCGCCCTTGGGCGTCTTCAGTATTTTATCTGTAGGAAGGATCGGTACGGATGAGCCGCCCGCCACAACAGCTTTCATTTTTTTGCCATTCTTAATTCCCCCACAGTATTTTTCCGAATAAATGAATTCCTCCACGGGCACGCCCAGCTCGATCTCATAAACTCCCGGCTTGTTGATGTGCCCGCTGGCGGAAATTAATTTTGTTCCGGTCGATTTCCCGATCCCGATCTTCGCGTATTCGTCTCCACCCATCACTATGATCGGCACCACAGCAGCAATGGTCTCCACGTTATTTACAACGGTCGGACGGTCCCACACGCCTTTCACGGCAGGGAACGGGGGCTTGATGCGCGGGTTCCCTCGCTTGCCTTCCAGCGACTCGATCAGGCCCGTTTCTTCCCCGCATATGTATGCGCCTGCACCGCAGTGCATGTACAGGTCAAGGTCATAGCCGCTCCCGAGAATATTTTTTCCAAGCAATCCCGCATCGTACGCTTCCTGTATGGCTTTTTCCAGGATATGATACACATACATCATTTCTCCGCGGATGTAGATGTACGATACGTTCGCGCCCAGCGCAAAGGATGAAATGATCATCCCTTCGATCAGGATATGCGGCTTCTTCTCCATCAGGAACCGGTCCTTGAACGTGCCCGGTTCCGATTCATCGGCATTGCAAACCAAATGGCGGGGAACTCCGGGAGGCTTCGCTATGAAGCTCCATTTCATTCCCGTAGGAAATCCTGCACCGCCACGACCACGCAATCCTGATTTCTTCACTTCCTCCACGATCTCCTCGGGCTTCATCTTCAGCGCTTTTTCGAGCGATGAATATCCGCCACAAGATTTATAACCCGTGAGAGATTGAACTTCCGGTTTATCCAGGTCATTTATTAATAGCTGCCGACTCATCCTTTTCTTTCGGCTAAAGCCGATTTTTATTTTATTCATTTGCCGCGACCTTAAGGTCGCGGCTATTTAATTCAAATTTCAAATGGGCTTCAGCCCAACTTTACTGTTTAATATCACTATGATTTTTTATTCTCTCTTTTCTCCAATGCGAGATCTGTTCGCCTTTGCTTTTATAATCGTCCAAAATTTTTTCACACCTTTCAAAATTCAGGTTCTCGTGATACGTTTCCCCGATCTGCATCATGGGTGCTGTTCCGCAGGAGGCCAGGCATTCCACCGTTTTCAGTGTGAACATTCCATCAGCAGTCGTTTGACCTTCTTTTATTCCCAGCTTCTTTTCAATAAACTTAACCAGGTCTTCCGCGCCCATCAGCCAGCACGGGCCTGTCCGGCAAACTTCGATCACGCACTTGCCCACCGGTTTTAAGTTGAACATGGAATAGAACGATGCCACTTCATACACTTCTATCGGCTGGATCTTCAGAATGCCTGCCACGTAATCCATCACTGGTGCGCTCAGCCACCCGTCAAATTCCGCCTGCGCAAGATGCAAGATGGGAAGTATGGCTGATTTCTGCTTGCCTTCGGGATAACGTTTCATCAGCTTCTCGCAAAGCGAAAGTGCCTCTGGTGAAAATTGTATTTTTTTATTGTTGATCATGCATCCAGTTCTCCCGCAATCACATTCATGCTGCTCATTGTTAGTATTGCGTCACTAAGCATCCCGCCCCGTATCATTTCCGGGTATGCCTGGTAATAGATAAAGCACGGCCTGCGGAAATGCAAACGGTAAGGCTGGCGGCCTCCATCCGAAATTAAATAAAATCCCAGCTCACCGTTCCCGCCCTCCACGCAATGATAGACCTCCCCGCGCGGGATCTCCGTTTCGCCCATTACGATCTTGAAATGGTAGATGAGCGCCTCCATGTTGTTGTACACTTCTTCCTTTGGCGGCAGGTAGAAATCCGGCACATCGGCATGGAATTCCTTCGTGGGTATCCTTTTTATTTTTTCCATGGCCTGCCTGATGATGCTGATGGATTCCCACATTTCCTGCTCGCGAACCATGAACCGGTCGTACGTATCACCGTTCGTTCCCACCGGGATAACAAAATCAAAGTCTTCATAACCGCTGTACGGGTTCATCACACGCACATCGTAATCCACACCTGCCGCACGGAGGTTGGGGCCCGTGAAGCCGTAGGCAAGTGCCCGTTCCCCGGAAATGGGTCCGCAGCCGATCGTGCGGTCCATGAATATCCGGTTGCGCACAAGCAGGTTCTCAAATTCTTTCAGCGCTTTCGGAAGCTCAACCAGGAGCTTTTCGATCTTCTGCCAGCAGCGGTCATTGAAATCCCGCTCCAGCCCGCCTATCCTCCCGATATTGGTCGTGAGCCTTGCCCCGCAGATCTCCTCGTAGATGTCGTAGATCTTTTCCCGCTCCTGGAACACGTATAAGAATCCGGTCATCGCACCGGTATCCACACCGATCACACTGTTGCACACCAGGTGGTCGGCAATGCGGGCCAGCTCCATGATGATAACGCGCAGGTACTGCACGCGCTTGGGTATCTCGATCTTCGCCAGTTTTTCCACCGTCATATGCCAGCCCATGTTGTTGATGGGCGATGAGCAGTAGTTCATCCTGTCGGTGAGCGGGGGGATCTGGTAGAGCGGCCTGCGCTCGGCCAGCTTTTCAAACGCGCGGTGGATGTAGCCCACGGTCGGCTCGGCATCCACGATGATCTCTCCGTCCATCTTAAGCACGTTCTGAAAAATACCGTGCGTGGCCGGGTGCGTAGGGCCTAAGTTCAGAATGGAATATTCCTTTTCCTGTATTGCCGTATTTTCTTTCACCTCTGACATTATCGTCCGAACATTGTATCGTTCTTGTCCTCCCGCATCGCATCCTCGAGCGGGTACTCTTTCCGCATCGGGAAGTAGTTCATCTCATCCATGTTCAGGATACGCTTCAGGTTGGGATGCCCCTTGAAGATGATCCCGAAGAAATCGTATTCCTGCCGCTCCATCCAGTTTGCTGCCGGAAAAACCCCGGTGAGCGTGGGAACATTTGGGTCGGAGATGGGGAAAAAGATTTTCAGCCGAATGCGCAAGTTCTTCGGCAGGTTGTGAAGCTGGTACATCACGCCCAGCTCCTGCCCTTTATGGTCCGGGTAATGTAATCCGCACAGGGTGGTAAGAAATCCGAAACCCTCGTTCTCTTTCAGGAAAGAAATGATCTCCACAACCTTTTCCCGCTTCATTACGATCACAGGGAAATCATAAAGCTGTTCGGCCGAAACGATATCCTGGCCGAACTTTGCTTTCAGCTTTTCACTTATTCTCTCTAAGAGATTCTCGGTCATACCTTATTGCTTTCTGCCAACTGCTACTGCTGCTGCCACTTTTTACTCCAGCCCGTACTTCGCCATCATTTCTTTATACTCCGGGGAATTTCTCCTGCGCAGACTTTCTTTTCCTACCATATTTTGTATCTGGAGAATTCCATCGATCACCTGTTCGGGGCGGGGCGGGCAGCCGGGAACATAAACATCTACCGGCATGATCCGGTCGATGCCCTGCAGCACGCTGTAGGTGTCGAAGATGCCACCGCTCGAGGCGCATGCGCCCATCGACAGCACCCACTTCGGCTCGGCCATCTGTTCGTACACCTGCCGCAGCACCGGTCCCATTTTTTTGGCAATGGTGCCCATCACCATGAGCAGGTCGGCCTGGCGGGGAGAGAATGACAACCGCTCCATCCCGAACCGGGCAAGGTCGTAATTAGACGCCATCAGCGCCATAAACTCGATCCCGCAGCAGGACGTGGCGAACGGCAGCGGCCAGATGGAATTTTTCCGTGCCAGCCCTACGGCCTTATCTAAGGATGTCGCGAAAAAGCCCGGCCCTTCATGCCCGGCAGGCATCTGCACCACGTTCGCTTTCGGTTGAATGATCTCTGACATTGTTCTATTTGTCGCCTATTCCCATTTAAGGGCTCCTTTCTTTATTATGTAGTAAAATCCCACCAGGAAAAACCCGATGAAAAGTATCATTTCAAGAAAAATGAATGCCCCTTGGGTAGCAGTAAGCTGTTTGAAATTAACCGCCCAGGGATACATGAAGATCACCTCCACATCAAACAGCACAAACAGGATCGCTACCAGGAAATACTTCACTGAAAAAGGTATCCGCGCGTTGCCTTGCTGCTCGATGCCGCATTCGAATGCCTCCCCTTTAATATGCGTCTTTCTTTTCGGGCCCAGCCAGTGGGTGACCAGCATGGTAGTGAAAACAAATCCCGCTGCAACAACAAAGGTGATGACTATCGGCACATAATCAATAGCTGGGATGTTTTGCATAGTCTCAAAAACAAGGTTTAAAAGTAAACAAATTTTGGCTCGCAAAGTTAGCCAAAATCCCCCTTTCGGATAGCCGTAAAGGATGAATTTTTAGACGAACAATTTAAAAAAGGTGACTAACTATCACATTGAGTACCTCAAAGAGGATCAGGCACACAATGATCAGCTCCAGCGTATTGCTTGTTTTTTGCTGAACCAGCTCGGTAAACACCGAAAGATTGCTTTCTACGCTTTTTAGCGTGTACTCGATCTCGCGGAAGCGCGCGGTAATATCGAATGTATTCTCCATGCCGGAATTCACCTTGTCCATGTACTCATCTTCCCACGTGTCGGGCACATCAAAAATGTATAGGTTCTCAATGATGTGGCTCTTCATGTTAAGCGTCTTGCCGATGAACTTAAGCAGGTTCTTTTGGGATATTTTCAATCGCCCGAAATTTTCAAGCTCGGTCGAGAAGTTAGCCGTTTCCGCCAAAAGCTTCTGCGAGGCATCGGTGTAATAATCAAGCGCAGCCGATTGAGCCACATTGAGCATTACAATGCGGATCACTTCCGGTTCAATACGGGGGAGGTGAACGTCATTGTAAGAAAAGCTCAACTTTTTATCGTGGTGGATCACGATATCCTCGGTATAATGTTTCTCGAGACTGTTTCCCGAAAAGCTTTTCACATAATCAATGAACCGGCTGATCTCGATCTCCTCGTAATTGGCAAAGGCCACAACCCCATAACTAAGTACATAAATAGCCTTGCCCGCTTTTTCCCTGAAGTAAAAAAGGTCAAGTGCCGATTCCGTATACGGCTTGGCCTTGTAAGATGCTTTCAACTGTTTCAGGTTGATCTGTCCTGCAACCTGGTATGCTATTATTTTGTACATATCCCACCTCCTTTCCCTCTTGGATTTCTGATTTTTATTCTAATAAATTTACGGAAAGGCCCTGAAAGTTCAATGAGTGTTGGAAACTTTTTTTGAAAAATACAGAAAACGAAAGGAAAATTTACGGGAAGAAAAAATCAGAGAAAATTCCGATGGTGACAGGACGTCATTTCCACAGGAAACAAACTGCTATTTTTACATTGGGTTTTTTCCAATGCTTGTGTTTCCTCTGAAATACACGTTTTATTTTCAGGAAGAAACTATTCCGGTATTTATGCTTTGCTCTTCCTGAAATTGCTGAGATCAGGGTTGGGGATTTTAGAACAACCTGATTGACGTTGTTCTGAGAATTGATTGCAATTGATGTATGTGCGGCAGAATCATTTGTAGTAGAAATCTGAACGGTGTGATTCTCTTTTTGAAGCTTTGCAAATTCCTCATCCGCTATTTTCTGGAATTGATGGCACGGGCAGTTCGGGTTCCTAGGGTCATCCAAGGGATACTGTGTTCCGTCCTTTTTTTCGGTAGTTTTTGTCGAATCGGTATTTGCAAATAACGGTTGATAAGATAATAACAACATAAAAAAGAGAGCCGCAGGAAGGAATTTTCCTGCGAGCTCTCTTTTATTCACCCTGGTTCTCATTGCTATGTGTTTCTGCTATCCCTTTTTGATCGTTACCCTGTCCACAGCGCACCAGGTCTTGAACTCGTTGGTGTAGTAGAGGTAAGCAGATGAAGCAGGAGCATCGTACTCGCCTGGCATCTCGGCCTTCAGATCGAAATTGATCTCCTTAACGGCCTTGGGTCCCATGCCGCGGTAGTAGATGGCGATGTTGTTGCCCATAAGCTCATAGTAATCGAACACATTCTTCTCCTGCATCTCCTTCAATTGCCAGGGCTGCACGGTGAACCCGGCCGGAATACCGATGATGGCCATGGTGCTGGGCACATCGCTGTCCTTTTTGTTGATGATGGTTGCAGTAAGGCGAACGGTTTCTCCCACATTAGCCGTTTTGGAAGCCAGCTTTGTTTTGAGGTCGATCCAGCAATCCTTATCGCTGTTCGGAAGCGCGGTGTTCCAGTTCACAGCTACGGAGTAGGGGAGTGGGGTCTTCACTCCTATGAACTTCACTTCTACGTTATGCTTCCCTTCACCATTCACAAATTTTTCCAGGCCATCCATAGTGATCGCACCTTTTTCCCCGGCCTTGTAGGATTTTTCGCCTGCTTTTTTGCCGTCAACGAATATTTCAATTGCCCCGTCCTCGTTCGTTTTCTTGCTGAACTTGGCGTATTCGGTCAGCGCTTTCAGTGCCAGGATGGTTCCCTGCGTAGAGCTGAACACGCCCGAACCGCTGCGAGTGCTCACCAGGTACTGGACTGCATGCTGCATCGCACCCGCGTATTTGCCCGGGTTCTTCAGCGTGGCAAGGATCCCCAGCGAAGTGGTTTCGATTGTCAACGAATTTCCGAGCGAATAAGTGATGGAATGCGTGGCACCCATCCAGCTCCCGTCCTTGGCCTGCTTTGCAGCGAGCGCATCCATGGTATTATCAGCTTTCGCATTCTCCTTCATGCAGTAAGCGGCATTTGCCATCATCGCCAGCATGTAAGGATCTTTGGTGTCCATGGCCTTCTTGTACGAGGTTTCGAACTCTTTCCTGATGTCGGTATACCCGGCCTCGGCAAGTGCATACACGATGTAAGCATTAAGGATATCATCGCTGATCCTTCCGAAATCATGGTAGGCATGCTTTTCCCGAGTAAATCCTCCGTTGCCATCCTTGTGCTTCAGCAGCCACTCGGCCGTACGGTCGATCATCTTTTGGTCCACGTTGCCGCCTGCTTTCTTCATGTCCACAAACTCCATGATACCGTAGGCGGTCAATCCTTCGTGGCCGGGATTGGCCCCGAACCACTCGTACCCCTTTTGCGGGGTTTCGAAAGTGATCAGGCGCTTGTAACCACGGTCAAGCAGGTTCCCTGCGTACGCAAGGGTTTTATCATCCTTGCTGTCAGTTGATCTCAGGTAATCGAGCACCATGGCGTTCGGGTAGGCCGTGCAGGAGGTTTGCTCGAAGCAGCCATACGGCTCCTGCAGTATCCCTTCCACGCCTTTCATCAGGTCGCTCACCACGTTCGGGAAAGCCGTAAAGGTCATTTTCATCGAGCCATTCACTACCTTATTAGTTTCGAATGAAAAGGACCTTTCTTTTTCCTGGCCGGAGAACGAAGCGCTCACCGGGAATCCCTTGGGTGCGATCTTTATTTTCTGCGTGAACGCATCGCCCAGCCCGCAGGCTTTGAAGGCAATGGTAAATTCACCTGCACCGATCTTGTCGAGCACTTTATAATCGAGGTAGACCATTTTGGCCTTGCCCGGCATGATGGTCTGAACCGAAGGAACCTTTACGATCTCCTGCAGTCCATTGGGTGCAGTGATCGTCAATACACCTCCAAGAGGTTTCTCGGTGTTGTTCTTCAGCGTAAGCGGGATGGAAACATTGTCCTCGGTAGCCACCTCGACCGGGATCTTCGTGGTCATGTCGAAAGGCAGCTGTGTATAGCAGACCTTTTCCCCCCTGCCGATCCCTCCGTCTGCAGCCAGCCCTTCAGCGGTTGCACGGAACGAGGTGATATCATCCGACATATAGAACTCGACCGTTCGCTTCCCGCTGCGATCGATCTCCAGGTCGGGGTTCCAATAAACTGTGTTCCGGAAATCCGTGCGCACCCCCACATTTTCTTCCTTATTATAGACAGGGGCGGCAAACTGCTTTGCACGGTAGTACATCACACCGTTATTCTGAGCAGCGATTTCTGCATCTTCACCGGAAAGATCATCAGCAACCTGTTTGTTGAAACGATCTGCGCGCTTATCACCTACCTTGATCGCAGCTCCGATAATATCCTTCTCTGCTTTTTCTTTTTGCCTTTCCAGGTTAGCAACTCCTTTGCTTTGATCGGGCTTGATCACACCATCGCGTTGAGCTTTCCCTTTTTTGTTTTCGATCACGCCCAAAGGTGCTTTTTTAACTGAAGCGAGCTTTTCCTGCATAGGAATTTCCATGGCGTTGCTAACCACGCCTGCTTTCGAAGCAGGAATGGGAGCTTCCCGTTCTTCCACTTCATCGAACTTGGCACGGAACCTTTTTCCACCTCCTGCACCATAACCATAATAATAGGTCGGTTTGTAAAGATAAGCCACCAGGTTTTGATTGTATTGGTTCACATATTGGCTTTGGGCTGCGAAACCATCCTTATTAAAGGCAAGTGTAACGGGTGTTGAAAGGTCCAGCTTGTTAAAAATGAACTTTCCGTTCTCATCGGTGGCGTACTCTGCGCCACCTGCGATCTTGATCCTGGCGTTCGCGAGCGGTTTGCCGGTATTTGCATCCATCACGATACCCGATACAATAGCTTTCTCACCGGGATAATTAATGGCAGGCAGGTTCCCCGCATCGACCTGTTCCCACGTATACCTTCTCCACCCGGCAGTCATCAAAAGATAATCAAGCGCCTGGCCGGCTTTCTTTTCCTTCTTATCGAAATAAAAAGCAGGCTCTTCCACTTTTTCTTTGATATCCTGCTGGAGCAGGAGCTGCGAAAGGATATTCCCCGACTTGTCATCTGCGAAAGAAAGGAATTGATCGTTCGCTACAGCCAGCGAGATATTCGCGGGCATCGGCATGCCGCGCTCGTCCTTCACGGTAACAGTCATCTTTACTTTCTCTCTCGGCTGGTATTTTTCCTTATCCGTTTCGATGGAGATGCTCAGCTGCTTATCCTTGTTCACAAATGCCAGCCGTTCCGCACGGGCGATTCCTTTTGAATCGAATAATGTAATTTGAGAGACCCCGATCGGGAAATTATTGGTCGGGAAGATAAGCTTGTTAGCTCCTTTCTTTGCATCCACAGCGGTGGAATAGTAGATCCGGCCGCGTACCTGCGCAACAACCGAAAGCTCTTCCGATTCGGTGGTGTTGATGTTCACGGTCAGTTCGCTCTCTTTGGAATTATCTACGTCCATTACATAACCGCGCGTCAATGCATTTGGCAGACTATAAGTTTCCCTGATCCCTTCGGGCTTTATGATCTTTACCGTATACTTCTCATTCTGCTTCGGGGTGATCTTAAATGCCCCCATTCCCTGGTGAAAGCTCGAAAAGGCGGTCAACACATCCCCCTTATCATTCATAACAACTCCTTCCACATCGGCCGGCTTGCCGAACTCGTTCATCGCACGAAAAGCAACGTTGCTTTCCAGCCCGTTTACCAGGTCGCCTCCCTCTGGAAAAAGCTGGAATGTGATTTTATTCAGAATGATCGGGATCGAACGCGAAATGCTTTCGGTGTTCCCGTTGTAATCGATCATCACGTTCAGCAACCCGTCATTGGTCTTCAGGTCCTTCGGCAGGCTGAACTTGATGAACCTCATTCCATCTGCATCCGTAACGTCAGCTTTTTCGATGAACTTCTGTCCATTGAGGTTGGCTACGAATTTTATTTTGTAGTCTGAAAGAGGTTTGTTCTCGTTGGTGTTCAGCTCAAGCTTGGCTACCACTTCATCGCCTGCGCCAAACGCTTTACGCTCGAAATCGAGTTTCATTTTAAGGTTTGGCAGCACCACATCCTGCACCTGCAGGTCCTTTTCAAAATAATTGCCGTCTCCTTCGTTCTTCATCCAGTTCGTATACGCGCGTACTTTATACAAGCCGCCAAGTGCTTCCTTATCCAGGGAGAAATCCCCTGGGGCCACGCCATTCTTTGCGATGATGCTGATCGTGCGCTCTACGGTTCCTTTCGGGCTGAGCAGTTCCACGTGAACGATATCGCTTTTCGTGGAAGGCTTCAAGGACTGACCGTCACGCACGAAAGCTGAAAACCAAATGCTCTCGCCCGGCTCATACATTGGTTTGTCGAATTGAAGATAGACCCGGTCCTCGGGCAGTTGCTCGTTGAACGTAGAATTTTTCTTCTTCAGCGATCGCAGGAAATCATTCTCCATTGCCAACTGGTAATAGGTACCGGGGGTTATCCAGGCCACACCGGCAAGCAGTACCGCACTCACTGCGGCCGAGCCCAGAACTTTTTTCAGATGGGAATCTTTGTTTTTCATTGTATTGGATTTTTGGTTTCTCTTTTTTTGAATTTCCCCAATGAGATGCATGCTTTTTGCGGATTCCACATACGCCACAGAAAAATTTTGGATATTTACAGGAAATTGCCAGACCCATTGAACCGAAAGGGGAACATAAAGGAATGCTCCGATACCGAATTGCTGTCCTATTATAAGGAATCGGATGACGGGGCGGTCATCGGGGAGCTCTATACCCGCTACACGCATCTTGTTTTTGGTGTGTGCATGAAATACCTGAAGAACGAAGTGGATGCAGAGGATGCGGTGATGCAGATATTCGAGAAACTGATGAAGGATCTCAGAAAACATAATATTGACAACTTCAAGGGCTGGCTCTATATGGTGGCCAAGAACTATTGCCTGATGCAGCTGCGCGGTGACCAGAGCCAGCTTAAAAAAGATAAGGAATTAAAAAAAGATCTTCCCGCTGTTGTGGAAACGGCCCATTACTTGCATCTCGATGGAGAAAATGAAAAAGAAAGATCTCTTCTCAGGCTCGAAGATGCGATCAGGGAACTAAATGAGGAGCAGCGGATATGCATCGAACTATTTTACCTGAAGCAGATGTGCTATAAAGAGGTCTCGGACCTTTCGGGGTTCACAATGAACCAGGTGAAAAGCTACATCCAGAACGGGAAGCGAAACCTGAAAATAATAATGGAACGAAATGAACAGCCCAGATAAGATATTTTCCAGGAGCGGATGCCTCACGCAGGATATGCTGTACGGCTACCTGAACGAAACACTGTCCAACAAGGATAAGCACATCGTAGAAAAGCACCTCATGGATTGCGACATGTGCTCTGATGCGCTGGAAGGTCTTTCGCTGGTTGTAAATCGGGAAAACATTCCTGCTATAGTGACCAGGCTGAATGAGCAGATCAGACAAAAGACGGCAAAATCAGCAAAGCCTGAAGCTAAAACATTTTCATTGAACAGGAGAACGGTTTTCGCGATAGCAGCCGGCCTGGCACTGGTGATTGGTGTTTCACTTTTTGTAAACAGCTACCTGCAAAAGAAAAATGCAGAAGAGGTTTTCTCCCAAAACTTTGCGCCATACCCAGCCAGGGAGGAGAAGAAAAAGGAAGAGCGCATAGTGCTTACTGACTCCTTATCACCCGCAAAGGAGCAGCCTGCAAAGCAAATGGAAGCGGATAAAAAAGCAGGGCCTGAAGAAAAAATTGTTTTGAGAGGATCTGAAAACAAGCCCCGGCAATCCTCCGACCTGCAGCAAAAAGCGGTCAACGATGAGACCGTAGCAACCAAAGCAGAAACAGAATCGTTCAAGAACGAACCGGCTCCTGTTAATGTGACCTCATCCGGAAGCGGTTCTAAAAATGAAAAATCAGGTAAGAGCGGCTACTACAGAGACGATTACGCGAACGGGGCGGTCAGCGGTTCAGCAACCACTACTACCAAATCGCCATCTGGAAACAATAATGCCACCCCGCAAAGCCAGACAGGGTCCATTTCGCTTGGGAAAAAGGAAAATCAAAAGGACCTGGAATTGAGTAATAAAGAAGACGAGGTTTCCAAGAGTGCTAAGCTCGATGCCCGGTCTTCCGGTGAAACAGAAACTGTTACCGGAGCGGGTAAGGACGAGTATAAAAAAGGAAAAAAATTTCGTACAGCCCGGAGAAAAACACGCGCATTAAGTGAGCCCCCTTCCACAGCTGATGCTAAGATACAAGATAAGGAGAAGAACGACCAAAAAAGCGCTAAGGATACGGCCAAGTCATTCGGATTGGTGTTCAACAGCGTGACGCAGAACGTGAGGAGCGACACGGCCACCGTGCTTCCCTCGCAGGTAAAATCACCTTCCGAAAAAGGGATGGCCCGTTACGAGGCAAAGGATTATGACGGGGCGCTGCAATCATTCGACCAAGCGCTTAAGCAAGACCCGCAGGATGAACGGTCGCTATTCTATTCGGGCGTATCGTACCTCAGCAGCAGCAAACCCGATCCGGATAAAGCCATTGTCAACTTCGACAAGATACTTCAGAACGACAAGAGCCAGTATTACGAAGCTGCCAAATGGTACAAGGCGCTGGCCTGTGTAAAGAAGAACGATAAGCTGTGCGCAAAACAGCTGCTTGAAGATATTTCCGGTAAGGAAGGGACCTACCGCAAGCAGGCGAAGAAAACACTGGACGAGATCAAATAAAAAACCCTGTTTTGCGGACAGGGTTTTTATTCTTCTAACCATTCTTTATTAATACACGATCACCTTTCTCACAGACTGGTTCTTGCTGTTCTTTACCGTCATCATGTACATCCCCGATCCTTCCTTAGTGAGATCGAAATGCTTCACGTAGGTGCCGCTGTAGCTCCTGAGGTCATCCTTATAGATGATTTGCCCGAGGTAGTTGATCAGCTCAACCGTGTAGTTGTCCGTGATAGAAGTGGTGAACGTAAATTCAAACTGACCGCTGTTCGGATTGGGGAATATGGTAATGCTTCCTCCCGCAAACAGCTCGTTCGTGCCTGTAAATATCCCGTTGAAGTTTGCCGAGCAGGCCGTGCATCCGTTAGCATCTGTAACACAAACCATGTATGTGCCGCTCACGATCATGCTGTACGTCTGGTTCGTGGCCCCACTAATGGGGTTCCCATTCAGGTACCATTGATAGCTTACGAACGAGGGGGAACAGCTCAATACGTTCCCGGCCTGGGTGATCGTAGGATTGGGAGCGGGGAAGACAGTGATGGTAACGGCTATAGTCTTCGAGCAGCCTGCACCTGATGTTCCGGTGATCGTATAGGTTGTCGTTGTGGTCGGGCTTGCCGTAACGGTAGCGCCTGTTGTCGAGCTCAATCCAGTTGCGGGTGCCCACGAATAAGTGGATGCTCCGCTTGCTGTCAGGCTCACGTTCCCTCCCGGGCAGATGGATGCCGAAGACGGTGTGCAGGTAACAGTTGGGGTCGGGTTGACAGTAACGGTCACGGCTGTTGTATTGGTGCAGCCCGCACCCGATGTTCCCGTGATGGTATAAGTAGTTGTGGAGGTCGGATTTGCAATTACTGTCGCACCCGTGGTTGTATTCAGACCCGTTGCTGGCGCCCACGCATAGGTTGAAGCCCCGCCAGCAGTGATCGTCACCGATCCGCCTGTGCAGACGGAAGGCGATGCGGGATTCTTCGTGATCGTTGGCAGCGGGTTAACCGTAACTGTTACCGCAAGAGTCTTTGTACAGCCCGCACCCGATGTCCCGGTAATTGTATAGGTGGTGGTTGTGGTTGGGCTGGCCGTAACGGTGGCACCTGTTGTCGAGCTCAACCCGGTTGCCGGTGCCCATGCGTAGGTGGAAGCACCGCCCGCTGTAATGCTTACCGATCCGCCTGCGCAGTAGGAAGGAGCGGAAGGGTTCACAGTAAGAACGGGCGAGGGATTGACCGTTACTGTAACTGCCGTAGAGGCGGTGCAGCCCGCACCTGATGTCCCGGTGATCGTATAGGTGGTTGTTGTGGTTGGGCTGGCCGTAACGGTAGCGCCCGTTGTCGCGCTCAGTCCTGTGGCGGGTGCCCACGCATACGTAGAAGCCCCGCCTGCCGTTATGGCCACCGATCCGCCCGAGCAGATGGAAGGTGCTGCCGGGTTTTTTGTGATCACGGGAATTGGATTAACTGTCACGGTAACGGCAAGTGTTTTCGTGCAGCCCGCACCCGAGGTCCCGGTGATCGTATAGGTTGTCGTTGTGGTTGGACTGGCCGTGACGGTGGCTCCTGTTGTCGAGCTCAACCCTGTTGCCGGTGCCCACGCATAGGTTGAAGCACCGCCCGCTGTGATGCTTACCGATCCGCCCGCACAGTACGAAGGCGCTGAAGGATTGGCAGTGACGTTTGGCAGCGGGTTCACGGTAACGGTTACCGCAAGCGTGTTCGTACAACCCGCTCCCGATGTTCCGGTGATGGTGTAAGTAGTTGTTGCGGTCGGACTGGCCGTGACGGTCGCACCGGTTGTTGCACTCAGTCCCGTTGCCGGTGCCCACGCATAAGTAGATGCACCGCCCGCAGTGATGCTCACCGATCCGCCCGCGCAGTAAGAGGGCGCTGAGGGATTGGCAGTAAGTACTGGCAGCGGGTTCACAGTCACTGTGACTGTAGTTGTGTTTGTGCAGCCCGCGCCTGATGTTCCGGTAATGGTGTATGTAGTTGTGGTGGTCGGGCTGGCTGTTACGGTTGCACCGGTTGTCGCACTCAATCCTGTTGCTGGAGCCCAGGCATACGTTGAAGCACCTCCGGCTGTTATGGCTACTGATCCGCCCGAGCAGATAGAGGGTGCTGCGGGATTTTTGGTGATCGTTGGGATCGGGTTCACCGTAACGGTAACGGCAACAGTGTTCGTGCATCCCGCACCTGATGTCCCGGTGATCGTATAGGTTGTCGTTGTGGTCGGACTGGCTGTAACAGTGGCTCCTGTTGTTGAACTCAACCCGGTTGCCGGTGCCCACGCATAAGTGGATGCACCGCCCGCTGTGATGCTCACCGATCCGCCTGCACAGTAAGAGGGTGCGGAAGGATTGGCGGTGACGGTCGGGTTCGGGTTTACCGTAACTGTTACAGCCGTGGTGGCCGAACATCCTGCACCGGAAGTTCCTGTTATGGTATAGGTGGTCGTTGTGGTCGGGCTGGCCGTGACGGTCGCACCGGTGGTAGCGCTCAATCCCGTAGCGGGTGCCCAGGCATAGGTGGATGCACCGCTCGCTGTAATGCTTACCGATCCTCCCGAGCAGATCGATGGAGCAGCGGGATTCTTTGTAACGACCGGTATCGCATTCACCGTGATCGACTGGGTTGCTGTGTTCGAACCGAACGAGTTGGAAGCGACAAGCGTGACCGTGTACGTTCCGGCCGTGTTATAGCAAATGTTCGTGGGGTTCTGTACGGTGGAAGAGGACGGAGAGCCGCCTGTAAAGGTCCAGCTCCACGCGGTTGGATTGCCTGTGCTGTTATCCGTAAAATTTATGCAACTGCCTGCACAGAAGCTGTTCGAACTTGCCGTGAATGCTGCAGTGGGCGGCAGGTTGGCTGTGCCGGTGATATTGATGTTGTCCACGTAAAGCATCTGTCCCCAGCGCGAGCGGTTCTGGAAAACAACCATCACGCGGGGCTGGCCCGCGTACGCATTGAGGTTAACCGTTTCGGTCCGCCATTGGGCCGTGGTGGGCACGAATGCAGCCGTGGTCAGGTCGGGTGCGGTGGCCAGCGTGGTCCCTCCTTTCAAGTAAACCTGGGTGAATGTCGCACCGCAATCGGTGGAAACATAAACTGCAAGTGAATCACTATAGGTAGCATTGTACCGGGCGTAAGCCACATCAAAGGTCATCTGCGCGGTGCCGAGCGAAGAGAAATCGATCTTGGGGGTCCACATCTCATCGCGCGAGCCGGTCACGTTGGGGTTGTAGTTGTCGAACTGCGCGCATGACCCGCTTGCGCTGAATCCTCCCACAGCGGTGTTGCGTGTCCATACGATTCCATCGTTCCAGTCATCTTTCATCAGCCAATTGTTCGGAAGGAAGGGAAGGTTCTGGAATCCTTCCACGAGCGGGGTGGTTTGCGTGCCGCTGATGGTGATGTAATTTGTTTTTGTAGCGGTGTTGCTACCGTTGATGTTGGTTGCCGTAAGCGTTACGTTATACACGCCCACAGTGTTGTAGGTCACAAGCGGGTTCTGTGCCGTTGAAGAAGCAGGTGTGCCGCCCGGGAAGGTCCAGCTCCAGCTGGTTGGGCTGAATGCCGAAAGGTCGGTGAACTGGATCTGAACACCGGGGCAGCCGCTGGTGCGGTTGGCTGTGAAGTCGGCCACGGGTGCCGAGTTGCCGGCCGAGTACAACCCCGACTCCCATACACCACGGCCATAAGTGGCTGCGCGGATCTTTCCTACTGTGTATTGGATCTCCAGCTCATCCACTTTCACGTTCGGAAGGCCAGTGAAGTAGGAGACCCACGATCCCAGCGTGTTGTCGCGGTAGTAAACACCGATATCCATCCCCACATAGATCCCACCGTTGGTGCCATTCTGAAAGACGATCGTATTGGCTGGTATGTTCGGAAGACCCGTGGACATGTTCGTCCAGGTGGTTCCGCCATCGGTGCTTTTGAAAACCTTCGAGGTGCCTGTGTAGCCACCGAGGGTCACCCATACGTTGTTCGGGTTGGTGTTGTCTATGGCGACATACGTCAGGGGAGTTCCGCCAGAAGCGGGGATGGTTCCTGTAACGTTCGACCAAGTGGTGCCCCCGTCAGTTGTTTTCCAAAGCGTGGAAGCTTTGGCAGCGAATGCGATCTGGTTGTTTGAAGGAGCTACGGCAACCCAGTTAATCACTCCAGCACCGGCTATTGTTCCGGCCTGCGCCCAGTTGGTTCCCTGGTTGGCTGATTTGAAAACATTTGTTCTCCCGCACCAAAGCGTATTGGCGGTTTGGGGATCCTGCACCCATGGGGTAACCCAGGCAGTTGTTCCGCTCAGCCCGGTGGTGATGGCCGACCAGGTGCCTCCACCGTTCGTTGAGCGGTTGAAGGAGCCGTTGTACTGTTCGCCATACATGGTGTTGTTGTTTGTGCGGTCGATGAAGCATTCCATGCCGTCACCTCCCAGAACTTCGGCCCATGAGCCGTTGTAACGCGTGGTCCCGTTGTCCTGTAAGCCGTTGAGCAATAATGTGCCCGTGGAAGCCGACTGCCCGATGCGATACATCTCCGCGATCTGCAGGTTGTTGCTCTTGTCGGTCCATACTCCCCCGCTGTTGGTAGTGTTGAATGTTCCGCCATCGCACCCATCCCAGTAGGTTGTGCCGTTCACGTAGATCAGGCAGTGGTGGTCGGCATGCACGTAAGGAGCTCCCGTCCCGGTCCAATGTCCGTTGAGCGTCCAGTTGGTTCCCCCATTGGTCGTTCTCCAGATGTTCACGCCACCGCACACCACCTCGTTGGCATTGGTGGGTGACGCGGCAAGGGCTAGGTCATACCACCCTTGCCCGCCTGTATCGTTACCCGCGCTGGCCCATCCGAGCAGGTTGCTGGGAGAGGAAACGGTGATCTGTGTAAAGCTCGCTCCCCCGTTGGTTGAACGGTAAAAAGCTCCGAAGCCGTAGTTCGCGTTGTTGGCTGCGAGGCAGTATACATACTGGTTGTTCGCTGCGGTCACCGCGATATTGGTGCGGATCATGCCGGCCACGGTGAGGGTTTGTGAATAGCTCGATCCCGAATTGGTAGAGCGGAACACTCCGTTTGCAGCAGCAGCACAGATAATTGCGGGGCTGCCCGGCTGGAACTCTATGTTGTAAACGTTTCCCGAAAGGATCTGCGCGAATGTTGTTCCTCCATCGGTGGAGCGGTAAATGCCCGATCCGCAAGCAACGTGGATGATCTGGGTGTTGCTCGGATCGATCAGGATTCGGTGAACGTAATTAAAATTGGTTATTGCCCAGTTCAGCCCGGTGGTGTTCCAGGTCACTCCGCCATCGGTCGATTTCAGAACGCCAACAGCATAAGTATCCTGCGCATCACCGTCACCAGTGCCGAGGTACATGATGTTGCTGTTCGTGGGATCGATGGCGATGTCGGTCACGCCCAGCGTTCCGAGCCCGTCCGTGTTCCACATGGTCCACGAGGTTCCCCCGTTGGTGGATTTCCACAGGCCTCCGCCCGGGGAGCCAACAAAAACATTGTTGCCATTGGCTGGATCGAAGCGCACGCAGTTCACTCTTCCCACTCCACCGTTGGTCGGCTCGATGGACGGCCCCAGGAAGGTCCAGCTGCCGGCCTCGGGGCCGTTGCCCCCTCCGTACAGCAGCTGCCAGTTCTGGAACTCTTGCCAGGTTTTGCCAGCCTGCACGCGTGAGCCATCCGAATAAATTCCTCCATTGAGCATCTTCCATTCCCACCGTTTGTAGAGAATGTAGTTGCCCATGCTCTCTTCTTTCTCCTCCGTTGCGGGAGAAGTGGTGCCTTTCAGCGTAAGGTTATCCTGCTTAACATCCTCATCGGGCTTGTTGGCGTTCCACCACTGGTTGAATGCGCTTTGGACCGTGTAAAAGTTCACGTTCGGGTCTTGCATCATCTGCACCCAGTTCTGGGCGGGGACGCTGGCAGTCAGCAAAAATGAAAATGCACTGAGGGCAAAGTAAAATTTCTTCATAAGAAGCGGTTTTAAAAAGAAAAGAGTCGTGAAAGGTACAATATAAAGAATTCCTTGTCAAGGTTTTAGACAAAAACAGCATGGCGTTCGATAAAGTTTAGATCCAAGTAGACGGAAATACAGGCAAATCCGTCAAAATAGTTACGTGTTGAACGGAAAGGGCAGGGTAAGGTTCCAAAGTGTTTTACACAGTTTTATGTTAAGAATACCTTTTTGTGAACCTTTACAAAGGATATTGATTCCACATACTGGAATAGGAAATGAAATATCTTCGCTGAAAGATCAGGTAATGCGTGCTGTTTTTTCGATCGTGCCTATTATTGGCGGCCTTGTTTTTTTCATAGGCGCATATAGTTTTTACCGTTCGGCCCCGGGCATCGGCACTGCTTTTTACTGGGCATCGGGTGTTTTCGCTGTCTGCGGCTCAGCATTCCTGGCCTGGGGACTGGCAGCTGTTTTCAGGAAACGGGATGAGAGTGTTTCGAAGAAGAACGGGATCGTGCTCAAGCAGACGGGCAACCGGATAACAGCGGCAATTTTTCATCTTGAGCAGGTAACATCTGTCCGCATCAACAACCGTTCGCCTTATGTGATCCATGCCCGGGGGCGCAATAGCGAAACATTGAAAGAGCAGACATTCAAAAGTCGCTGGATATTCTCCGATTTGTTTATAGAGCTGCGTGATCATAAGGAAGTAGCTGTATATGTTGACCGTGCCGATCCGTCACGCTATTACATGGACCTGGAAAGCATAGGCATCGCCTAAAATTCCTATTATTGTATCCTGTGCTGCTAAAGTTCGTGATGAGCTCCTTCAAAAATATTCTTTTCCTTTCCTTACTGCTTTGCGCGCCTGGCGCTTTTTGCCAGAAGACGATCGATTCGCTCCAGGCTGCACTCAAAAAGCAGAAGGAAGATACCAACCGGGTGAACACGCAGCTTGAGCTGAGCCACGCGTACATCGTAACGGGTGATTTTGCACAGGTGAAGCAGGTTGCCGGGGAAGCGAAAAAAAATGCCGAGATGCTCGGCTACGAGTGGGGAAGCGCCAAGGCCGATTACGAGACGGCCATTGCACTCATATTTACGGGCAGGAACGATTCTGCGCGCCTGCTCCTGAAGCGGGGACTCGGGGTGATGCGCAGGCTGAAGCGGATCAGCAGCATTGCAGCATTCCTGAATGCGATAGCCAACTCCTTTGCTTCAGAGACCCGGCTCGACAGCGCCAATTCGTATTACCTGCAATCGCTGAAACTGGCCGAGGATAATAACGATGTGAAAGGGATCTTTATCGCTACCAGCAACATTGCCATTGTGTTCTTTAAGCAGTCAAAGTTCCGGGAGACCATCCGCTACTGCCAGCAGGCACTAACCTACCAGGACCGGGTCAAGGACCCGAAATCCGTTGCAGGCGTGCTGAACAATATCGGTTCTTCATACAACCAGCTGAACATGCCCGATTCGGCCCTGTTCTTTCAGAAAAGATCCCTCGCCATCCGAAAGGCCATCGGGGATAAATACGGCATTGCCACCTCGCTCGACAACCTGGGAAATATCTTCATGAAACAGGATAAGCCCGACAGCGCGCTTGCATTCTATAAGCAAGGGCTCGCCCTGGCCCGAACGATAGGCCTGCCGCGGTCTGCTGGTTACAACAACATCATGCGCGTGTACACCAAGAAAAAGGAATACGACAAAGCTAAAATATATGGCGATAGCGCTCTGGATGAAGCCCAAAAGGCAGGGCTGAACGATGAGATCATGACCGCGAACGCACAGTTCAGCGAACTTTACGCACAGACAGGAGATTTTAAGAAAGCGTACAGGTACCTGAGCGAAGAGTACAGGCTCCATGATTCTCTTTTGAACGAGAACAAGTCAAAGCAGATCTCGGATATGCTTGCCCGCTATGAATCGGAAAAGAAGGACAAAGAGCTGTTGATGCAGAAGGCCGAGCTCGATAAGAAAAATGCCGAATCGGAGAAACAAACCTTACTGATCTACGGGATGGGCGTGGTGATGGTGCTCATCCTGGTGCTGGCATTCGTGGCCTTCGGTGCATACCGCTCTAAAAAGTCGGCCAACGAGGCCATCTCCGGGCAGAAGAACATTATCGAGCAAAAGAACAAAGACATCACGGACAGCATCAACTACGCGAAGAAGATCCAGGAGGCTATCTTCGCGGAGAAGGAAGTGAAGTACAACATCTTCCCGGACGCGTTCGTGCTGCTGCTGCCGCGCGATATCGTAAGCGGTGACTTTTACTGGTTCGCGGAGAAGAACGGGCGGAGGCTGATCGCAGCAGTGGACTGCACCGGTCACGGTGTGCCGGGCGCGTTCATGAGCATGATCGGGAACTATTTCCTGCACGAAGTGGTGAACGAGCGCGGCATCGTTCAGCCCGAAATGATACTGAGCGAGATGCGCCACCTGGTGATCCGTTCGCTCAAGCAGCGCGGAGCCGAGGGCGAAACGAAGGATGGCATGGACATGGCACTGCTTTCGTTCGATGACGAAAAACAGGTGGTGGACTTTGCGGGGGCCAACAACCCCTTATGGCACATCACGCAGGTGAACGGGAAGCCCGAGCTCAAAGAGTATGAGCCGAACAAGCGCCCGATCGGTTACTACCAGGGGAAATCGCTGCCGTTCCTCAACTACAGGATAAAGATGAGCAAAGGCGATGCTTTCTACATCTTCACCGATGGCTATGCCGACCAGTTTGGCGGGCCGGATGGCAAGAAGCTGAAAGATAAAAAGTTCAGGGAGCTCCTGCTTTCTATTTACCAGCTGCCCATGCTCCAGCAGGAAAAGGTCCTGCTCGATACATTCAATTCCTGGAAGAGAGACCTCGACCAGGTGGATGATGTTTGTGTGATCGGCATACGCGTGTAAGGCAGAACCGTATCCCTTTAAATCCCTAATATTGCGCTTATGCGGATGCATTTATTCGGAAGCATTTTATTTCTCATACTGCTTGTCCCCCGCACGCAAGGCTTCGCGCAGGACAAAACGATCGATTCGCTGCAGCATGTGCTGCGCACGGCCGGTGAAGACACCAACCGCACCAACGCGCTCAATTACCTGAGCGCGCGTTATAATCACCAGGCCGATTACAAGTCCGCCATGAAATATGCCAGCGAGGCCCTGCTGCTGTGCGAAAAGCTGCTGAGCAATTCTTCGTACATGGAGAACGACAAGCGAAGGATCGCCCTCCGCAGGGGAATGGCATCGGCCCTGGTGAACCTGGCGAGCATCTATAAGGAAGAAGGAAAATACCCCGAAGCACTGCAGAACTATTTCAATGCGCTCAAGATCGTCCAGGAGCTTAAGAACAAGAGCCGGATCGCGGTTTATAACGGCAGCATCGGCCTTCTTTACTGGAACCAGGGGAGCTACGATAAAGCGCTTGACTATATGGGCAAATCGCTCAGGCTTAACGAAGAGCTTGGCGATAAGCGCGGGGTAGCTTTACAGCTCGGAAACATGGCCAATGTGTATTCCGACCAGGCGAAGGGCGAAAGACTGCGTGCCCGCAGCGATTCACTCTATGCGCTCGCGTTCGAATACTACAACCGCGCGCTGCGAATCGATGAGGAGGACGACTACGGTGCGGGCATTGCGCTGAAGCTCGGGAACATGGGTTCCGTTTACAACGACCAGGCATCGGCCCCGTGGTGCTCCGAAAAAGAAAGGAATGCCCTTTATGAAAAAGCCATCGGGAACTTTTTCAAAGCATTGAAACTGTCGCAGGAAGCGGACGACAAGTCCAGCGTGGCCATCTGGCTTGGCGACATCGGTTCCGTGTACGTGAAGACCGGCAAGTTCAGCGAATCGGAGAAGTATCTTCATCAGTCACTGGCCTTGTCGGAAAGCATCAGCGACATCGAAGGGGTCAAGGAGATCAACCAGAACCTGGGCGAGCTGTACGATACACTTGCGAAGATCACTGCGGAGCCAGCGAAGGCGAAAGAGTATTACCGGCTATCGCTGATGCATTACAAAAAGTTCATCAGCACGCGCGACAGCATTGTGAATATTGAAAAAATAAAAAAGCAAACACAGGCCGAGATGAACGATGAGCTGCAGCGGCAGGAGGAAATGCTGAAGGAGAAGCATGAGAAAGAACAGGCCATTGCCGAAGAAAAGAACCAAAAGCAGCAGATCATCATCTGGTTCGCGTTGGGCGGATTGCTGATCGTTGCTGTTTTTTCCGTACTGCTCTTCAACCGGTTCCGCCTCACGCGGAAACAGAACAGCATCATCGAGCTGCAGAAAAGAACGGTGGAGGAGAAGAACAAGGACATCACCGACAGCATCAACTACGCGAAGAAGATACAGGAAGCCATCTTTTCGGAAAAGGAGGTGAAGTACCAGATATTCCCTGATGCGTTCGTGCTGCTGCTGCCGCGCGATATCGTGAGCGGTGACTTTTACTGGTTCGCGGAGAAGAACGGACGCAGGCTGATCGCAGCGGTGGACTGCACCGGCCACGGTGTGCCGGGCGCCTTCATGAGCATGATAGGGAATTATTTTTTGCAGGAAGTGGTGAGCGAGCGGGGCATCGTGCAGCCCGATCTTGTGCTGAGCGAGCTGCGTCACTTAGTGATCAATTCGCTGAAGCAGCGGGGTGGAGAAGGGGAGACGAAGGACGGCATGGACATGGCATTGCTTTCCTTCGATGACCGCAGTAGCACGGTGGAATACGCAGGAGCGAACAACCCGCTCTGGCTGGTCAGGCAGAATGATGGCAAGCCTGAGCTGACCGAGTACGAGCCCAACAAGCGGCCGATCGGTTACTACCAGGGAAGGTCCTTGCCTTTCAACAATCACCGCATCGGCCTGCAAAAAGGCGATGCCCTCTATATCTTTACCGATGGCTATGCCGATCAGTTCGGAGGGCCTCAGGGAAAAAAATTAAAGGACAGGGGATTCAAGGATGTCCTTCTTTCTATTTCTCACCTGCCCATGCTTGAGCAGGAGAAAATGCTTCTGAGTAAATTCCATGAATGGAAAGGAACCCTCGAGCAGGTGGATGATGTCTGTGTGATTGGAATCCGGGTTTAAGGCATCTACGAATACGAATCGATGGACCGCGCATTCGTATATTCGTTTTTTTGTTCGTAGTTCGTAGATAGCTTAGTCGAGCTTCAGCACCGCGAGAAATGCGCTTTGGGGTACTTCCACGCTGCCGATCTGGCGCATCTTTTTCTTTCCCTTCTTTTGTTTTTCAAGAAGCTTGCGCTTGCGGGAGATGTCGCCACCGTAGCATTTTGCTGTAACATCCTTGCGGATCGCAGAAATGGTTTCGCGGGCAATGATCTTGCTGCCGATGGCCGCCTGGATGGCGATCTGGAACTGCTGCCTGGGAATTAATTCTTTCAGCTTCTCGCAGATGCGCTTGCCAAACTCGTATGCATGGTCGCGGTGGATGAGTGCGGAGAGCGCATCCACCGGGTCGCCATTGAGCAGCATGTCCAGCTTCACGAGGTGTGATTCACGATACTCGAGCGGATGGTAGTCGAAGGAGGCGTAGCCCTTTGAAATGCTTTTGAGCTTATCGTAAAAATCAAAAACAATTTCTCCGAGAGGCATTTCAAAGATCAGCTCCACGCGGTCGGTGGTGAGGTAGGTTTGGTTCTTGAGGATGCCCCGCTTGCCGATGCAGAGGTTCATGATGTTGCCGATGTATTCCGTTTTAGTGATCACGTTGGCCCTGATGTAAGGCTCCTCGATACGGTCGAGCTTGGTCACGTCCGGGAAGTCGGATGGGTTCTTCAGCAAAAGCTCCTTCCCATCGGTGGTGTACGCGATATAAGAAACGTTCGGCACGGTGGTGATCACCGCCATGTTGAACTCCCGGTCCAGCCGCTCCTGGATGATCTCCATGTGCAGCAGGCCGAGGAACCCGCAGCGGAACCCGAAGCCCAGCGCGGCCGAGCTCTCCGGCTCCCAGGTAAGCGAGGCATCGTTCAGCTTCAGCTTCTCCATGCTTTCGCGAAGGTCTTCGTAATCTTCCGTGTCAACGGGATAAATGCCCGCGAACACCATCGGCTTCACATCTTCAAAACCTTTAATGGCCTCCTTAGTGGCATTCTCCGCCAGCGTGATCGTATCGCCCACCTTCACCTCGCTGGCCTGCTTGATGCCGGAGATGATGTATCCCACATCTCCTGCGGATATCTTTTCTTTCGGCTCCATGCGCAGCTTGAGCGTCCCCACTTCATCGGCCACGTATTCCCTGCCGGTCGCCACGAACTTCACCTTGTCGTTCTTTTTTATCTCTCCGTTGAACACGCGGAAGTAAGCGATGATGCCGCGGAAGGAGTTGAACACGGAATCGAAGATCAACGCCTGCAGCGGGGCATCGGGTTTTCCTTTTTTGGCAGGCGAAGGAATGCGTTCGATGATGGCAGCAAGGATCTCATTCACGCCCTGCCCGGTCTTGCCCGAAGCGACCAGGATATCCTCGCGCTTGCAGCCCACCAGGTCCACGATCTGGTCCTTCACCTCTTCCGGCTTGGCGCTCTCCATGTCGATCTTGTTGAGCACGGGGATGATCTCCAGGTCATTGTCCAGCGCTAGGTACAGGTTCGAAATGGTCTGCGCCTGGATACCCTGCGAAGCATCCACGAGCAGCAAGGCACCTTCGCAGGCGGCAATGGCGCGGCTCACTTCGTACGAAAAATCTACGTGGCCGGGCGTGTCGATCAGGTTGAGCTGGTATTTTCTTCCTTTGAACGTGTAATCCATCTGTATCGCGTGGCTCTTGATGGTGATGCCGCGCTCGCGCTCCAGGTCCATGTCGTCCAGCACCTGGTTCATCATCTCGCGCTGGGTCACGGTCTTGGTGATCTCCAGCAGCCGGTCGGCCAGCGTGCTCTTGCCGTGGTCGATGTGGGCGATGATGCAGAAGTTGCGGATGTATTCCATCTACGAATTACTAATCCTTTACTAATATACGAATGAAAAAAGGAACGCGAAATTACGATAAATAATGCAACAGGTGGTTTTTACAAGCGAAAAAAATAGATTACATTTGCTTATAATATCTTGCGATGAAAAAAAATTTACCCTTTCTTATTTTTTCTTCTTGTCTTTTTACTGCCAGCGGGCAGACGAATGTGTACCACCCATTCCCGGATAGTAATGCGGTGTGGACGATACAAGCTCAAGGGCTCGGGTACAATTTAACATGCCTTTCCCCTCCCGAATTGATTGATTATAATTTTTCCTGTTTTATTAAAGGCGATACGATCATTAATGGTAAAACGTATCACAAAATTTACCGATCTGGTTATGCCCATGATTATTGTTGGAACTATCAGAATGGCGGTATTTGGTGGACCGATTCAAATGTACTGTATCAGGGATATAGAAATGATACTACAGATAGAAAAGTACTCATGTGGAATGGAATAAACCAAGAATGTATTTTATATGACTTAAGTTTAAATGTTGGAGATACTTTGAAAAACGGATGTTCTAATATTTGGGGTTCGTGTTCTAACCCTGTTGTTACGGCCATCGACTCTCTGCTGATCGGGAATAAATATCGCAAGCAATTTCATTTTTCCAATATCCCTTATACTGTTATAGAAGGAATAGGAAGTACATCAGGGCTGTTTGAAACTGTCTGTGTTTTTGAATACAGTGCAAACTTGATTTGTTTCTCACAAAACGGACAAACATTATATCCAGACTCAAATACATTTTGTCCACTTTTAGTTACTGAAGTTCAAATTCTTCAGCAAAAAAATTTATTTGACCTTTCCCCCAACCCCACTACAGGCACCTTCACTATCGAATCTTCACAAAAAATTTCTTCCGTGGAAATTACCGATGTAATGGGCAGAAGAATAAAAACCAGGCGCATCGAAAAACAGGAAGAAAAAATCGATCTAAGCGACCAGCCCAAGGGAATTTATTTTATTAAGGCGCAAGATGAAAATGAGAACTTTGCAGTGAAGAAGATCATCCTTCAATAGGCGCGCCTCTCCATCCCCCGCCCATTTAATCATCTAACCATTTTACCATCCAACCATTTAACTTCTTACTTTTGCCCCGCTTATGAAAGTTATTGAGCACCTAAACAAGGCCAAGTGCACCCTTTTTTCTATTGAGATACTTCCGCCTCTAAAGGGAAAAGGCATCCAGAACATTTACGACAGCATCGAGCCGCTCATGGAGTTCAAGCCTTCGTTCATCGATGTTACCTACCACCGCGAGGAGTATGTTTACAAAAAACGCGAAGGCGGATACCTCGAAAAAGTTTCCATCCGCAAGCGCCCGGGCACGGTGGGCATCTGCGCAGCGCTCATCAACAAGTACAAGATCGACACCGTTCCCCATATCATCTGCGGAGGATTTACCAGGGAAGAAACGGAGAATGCGCTCATCGACCTCCATTTTCTCGGTATCGACAACGTGCTGCTCATCCGTGGCGACTCGATCAAGTCCGAACCTGCGTTCGTGCCCGAACCGAACGGCCACCACTTCGCGTTCGACCTGGTGAAGCAGGTGGTGAAGATGAACAAAGGGAAGTACCTGGAAGACGACCTGGTTGATGTTGCGCCTACGAATTTCTGCATCGGGGTGGCCGGTTACCCGGAAAAACATTACGAGGCGCCCAACATGACCTCGGACATGAAATACCTGAAACAGAAGATCGATGCGGGCGCGGAATACATCGTGACCCAGATGTTCTTCGATAATCAGAAATATTTTGATTTTGTGAAGAAGTGCCGCGACATGGGCATCAAGGTGCCGATCATCCCGGGCATCAAGATACTTTCTGCCAAGAAGCAGCTCCAGCTTTTGCCGAAAACGTTTCACATCGACATTCCTTACGAGCTACACGAAGAAGTGCAGAAGTGCGAATCCGACATCCAGGCGAAAAAGGCGGGCATCGAATGGTGTATCAACCAGTGCAAGGAGCTCATCAAGTTCGGAGCGCCCTGCCTGCATTTCTACACCATGGGCACCTCGGAGACCACGCGGGCCGTGGCGAGCAAGATTTTTTAGTTAACCGCGGAATCCGTTCCCCCTCTTGGTCTCCCCCAAGGGGGAGATAAAGAAGCTGTCTAAGGATTGGACAGAAAGTTCACCACGTACTTCCCGATCACATCGAACTCCACGTTCACGCGGCTGCCCTTTCGGATGGATCTTAAGTTTGTATTCTTCAGGGTGTAAGGAATGATCGCTACGGAGAAATTATTCTCTTCTGCGCTCACTACGGTAAAGCTGATGCCGTTCACGCAAACAGATCCTTTCTCGATCAGGTAAATCGAGGCACATTTGTTTTTTCCTTCGCAACGGAAAGCGAGCAGCACGCTGCCTTTTTCTTTTTTAACGGAAGTGCAAACTGCGGTGCAGTCCACATGGCCCTGCACCAGGTGGCCGTCCAGGCGGTCGTTCACCTTCAGGCAGCGTTCCAGGTTCACAAAAGAGCCAACTCTCAATTCTCCCAGGTTAGACCTTTTCAATGTTTCGGCAATGGCCGTTACGGAATAATTCTTCTTGTTAAGCGCGGTTACGGTGAGGCACACCCCGTTGTGAGAAATGCTTTGGCCCTTTTCTAACTCGGAAGTAAAACGCGCTTCGATGGTGAAGCGCACGCTGCCTTTCTCTTTTTTTACGGCAGATACTTTTCCCAGCGCTTCAACAATACCCGAGAACATACGTTATTGCTTGCCGCGGAGTAGGTGAATGAATCCCTTGAGGACGATGGTCTGAATGCCTTCGAGACGGATCTCGTGCACATCGCACACGTAGTAATATACGCCATCGCTGCAGGGCTTGCCGCTGTCCTTGTTGCGCCCGTCCCAGTTGATGTTCGGGTCGAATGTCTCGAACACCAGCAATCCCCAGCGGTCGTAGATCCTGATGTCGATGTCCTTCACGTAACGGTAGGGGAACGGGATGAAAAAATCGTTCTGCCCGTCACCGTTGGGGGAGAACACGTTCGGAAGCGAGTACTCGGGGCAGTTGTCGCAGCAGGCGATGTTCGACAGGATGCTTTCGTTGTTGAACGAGTCCACGGCTGTTACCGCGTAGCAGCCGGCCACGGAGAACAAGCTGTCGTGAATATATGAAGTGTTGGTGGCGCCATTCACCACGTACAACAATTGCCAGTCGCCTCCCTGCACGGGGGTGTAATAGATGTTGTATTTCACCACATCGTCCGCGCAGCTCAGGTTCGGGTTGGTCCACGAAAGCGAGTTGGCCCCGATGCTGCAGTCGCAGGTAACGGTGAGCACGGGCGGGCAGGGCGGGATGTTATCCACCGGCACGCAGCAGAGCCGTTGCGAGTTGTTGAGCAGCGGGCGTGGCAGCGTGGTATCGGAGTACTGGCCTACCGACTGGATGTAGTAACAGTAAGTGGCGCCATTCACCAGGCCGGTATCGGTATAGGTCAGGCTTGTGGTGCTGTCGATCTTAAACCAGTTGCCCGAAAGTGTGGGGATTTCCTTCCAGATATTGTATTGATAATTGTTCCACGGTACATTGGCCTGCCAGGTGAGCGTGATCTGGTTATCCGTTGAAGAACATTTTACAAACACCGATGAAGCGCTGGCGTAATCGCTGCAAACTTTTTGAAGCGTATTGTTGTTATCGGTGTAATACAGCTCCAGCTTGTAGGTGTAGGCCGAATCCTGCGTGTTCAGGTTATTATCGGTGTAGGAAGTGAATGTTAGCAGCTGCGCAAAGGTAGCGGCATTGAATGTGGTGACCAGGCCGGTCGGATTCACAAAACCATTCTTGCGAAGCAGTTTGTACTGGTAGGGCGGTTTATAGGTTGTTGTATCGAGGCAATTGCTGCACGATCCGTCTCCCCCGATCGGGTTCACCCACTTCACTTGTATTTGCCCTGTTGTCGTGCTGGTGGTGAGCACATCCACGTTGGTGAGGATGGGCAGGTCACGCTTGAGCGAGCAGCAGGCTTCGGCCGAAGCTTTGCTTTGCGCGCCATCTGCAAAGTAGGCGCACACGCGATACGAGTACTGAACGCCCGGGGTCAGGCCGTTGTCGGTAAAGGTGGTGGAAGCGGTGGTTCCCACCTGCGCGTAGCCGGTGTAAGCGGGCACACCCGTTTCACAATAGGAAGGTGTCCACGTGCCGCAGGCCGGTTTCCGGAATACCTTGTAGCCTTGCAGCGCGTTGCTGGTGGGATTGCAGACCTCCGCGGTCCAGTTCAGCGTAATGGAATTGCACAGCGCGCTGCAGGTGAGGTTTTGCGGGGCGGGTGCGATCACATAGATGTTGACGCTCTTGAAATCCGTGAGCGGCACGAGCGGATTATCGGGCTTGCCGTCATCGGTTGCTTTGAAAGTAACGAGGTACGGTTGGTTGCGCACGCGGTCGCAGTTGGGCGTCCACGAAAATGTTCCGGTAACGGTGCCGGTGCCCTGTATGCCTTGCGGGAAGCTGGCGGAGGGCGAAGTTTGGAACGGGCCGCCATAGGCAGTCAGGGTAACCGTGCTGTTGGTGGGAATATCCGTTGCCGTAACGGGGAATGAAAGATTGGTATTGGCGATCACGCAGGTATCGTTCAGGTCCGCTATCACGGGCGGGGTGTTGGAGCAGGTCTCCACATCGATCTGCATGTCGCGCTCCACGTAGCCGATCTCATAGTATTTGCTGCCTATCTTGCGCCACTCGTGAATTTCAAAGGCGAAGTTGTATTCGCCCACCGCAGGCGGAACGGTCCAGATAAAATCTCCATACTGGGTGATCACCACCGAGCTGCCGCTGGGATACTGGTCGAACCCCGGCACGCATTGCCCGCACACGCCCTTGCAGCAGGTGAGCTTGTACGACAGGCTGTCGCCATCGGGATCCCAGGCGCCCGGGTTGTGAATGAAGATCTTTCCCACGCAGGCCTTATCAATGGGCGGAACGGTAAGCTGGGGCGAGCTGTTGCACGGCCCGCTGAAGAAGGGGCTGATGATGAGCCGGCTCTCGATCCAGAAGGGCGTGTTCACCGAGTTCGGGATATTTATTACACCGCTGTTGCGGTTGGGATCGTATACATACAGCATGTAATCACCGGGGCCGCTGAAGTGGTATGGGATGGTGTTGTAATAAACATTCTGCTTAACATCGTTTGCATTGATCACATTTACTCCCATGCCTTGACTAAAGACACAAAAATGCCCGCATCCATCACCCGCAAGTCCATTAGGGCCGTTTTTCCTGTCTATAATAAGGCTGTCGATTATGTTCCCGCAGGGGTTCCCATGTTGAGCGATGATAAGAGTAAGTTCGCACCGGTCGGCAGGAGAGCTGCATTTGGTATAAGTGGTGATAGTAAAAATGTAATCGTTATTCCCGAGGCATTTGTAGGTGATCTCTCCCGCGCGGTTGTGGGTGGCAAAGGCATAAAGAGAAAACAATGCCAGCACGAGAGAAAATATGCCCTTTTTCATGTAAGGTTAGTTTACTTGCGGGGATGCAGGATGTAAAGCTACAAAAAAATTATCAAAAATTATGCCTTTGCAACCTTATATGAGTCTATCCGTAATATATGCTTAAACTTTAACCCCCCCGATGAAAAAACGATTACGCTGGCAGAATAAGCATGGAAACCAGGGAGAGAAAAATTCCCATTCACGAGCAGGGGCATACCACCTATGTTTTCCCCTCCTTCATTGAATACATAGAGGGCGGAGGCTCCTACATTACTTTTCATTTTTGCAGCGGCAAAACCAAAACCGTTACCGGCACATTAAAAGAATACATTAAAATCCTTGCCGCCTGGGATTTTTTCTGCCTCATACACCGCTCCTTTCTTGTAAATACGAATGAAATAACCGATTTCGATACCCACCGTTACTTTACCCTGCAAAGCGGCAGCATGGTGCCCGTTTCCGAAAAGGGCCGCCAAAACCTGCGGGAAAGAGGATTTCTCCTCTGAAAAATCCGTTCGCAAACCCAAACAACCCTTTCATAAACCGGTACGGCCCGCTCACAAACCCATAGGTGGTTTATGCAAATTACACGCAAAGGTTTTTTGCCGCAGCCGTACAAATTGTTAAAGCGTACAGATAAAATGAAAACTTCAGCAAAACGTACAATAAGGAAAAAATACCAGGAACACCTGCAAAAATACTCTTTGCAGATGCGGATGTTTGGATTGCAAATGCCGATGCTTCATTTGCACATGCAGAAGTTTGGAATGCAGATGCAGCTGGTCCGTGAGCAGATGCAGTTGTCCCGTCTGCATAAGCAAATGTACCGTCCGCATTTGCAGATGGTTTGCCTGCATCTGCAAACGGCAGGCGCGCATCTGCAGCCGGTATTTAAACCAGTCAGATAATTCAACAACCGATACTAAACCATTTAAAACTAAAAAACATGGCAACCGAGCACAGAAGAGTACCGCAGAAGATCAGCGATTTTAATGCGTACGTAAACAACACCTCCGACTACCTGAGCGGAACCGACCCCGGCACCGGCACACGCTATGTGCGCCTGGGGCTGAGCGATGCGGAATTCAACCAGTGGGTGGGGTTCCGCAACCAGTGGAACCCGCTGTACAGCAAATACAGCGATAAGAAGGAGAGCCGCACCACGGCCATCAAGGATAAGCTGCACAAGATCATAAAAGATTTTACGCTCTTCAGCCGCGACATTTTGAACGAGATAGCCGGCATCCGCACGTCAACCATTGACGACCTGGAAGTGTTTCACATAAAGGCAAAAGACCTGCGCGATACCGAGCCCAGCCCCCTGCACGGCACCGAGCCGCCCGCGGTGGCGCTCAAAAATTCAGGCAGCCCCTTCGTTGATTTCCACATCCGCTCCGCTTCCGACCAAACCCGCCCGAGCATGATAAAGGGCTACCTGGTTGAAGTGCGCTGGACATCGGGCGATCCGCCCCCGAACTTTGACGCGCCCGCGCTGAGGACCGAAGTATCCACGCGCGCGCATTTCCGCATCGATGCGGGCGCGGCCAACATCGGCAAAACGTTTTACTGCTATGTGCGCTGGCGGCACCGGTACAACCCGCAGTACAACTCGGGCTGGACCGAAGTGATGCAGCTCCTGGTCATATAATGGTCAGAATTTTGCAGGAAACCCCGCTTTTTAGCGGGGTTTTTACGTTTGGTAGGCTTATGAACCATCAAAAATCATAATTTCAACTACATACTTTCTCTTTCCAATTCTATAACTTTGCCGAATCCTTAATTTATAAATAATAAGTTTTCGGCAACTTTTTCCCAAAATTTTCCGGCCATTTATTTCGCACGCTTGCGTAGAAAAATTTCCCCTTGCGCTTGACTTTGGGTTTACCGCTGCGCTACTTTGGTGCAGAAAAATAAATGGAATACATTTGAGGCACTAAAACCTCAAAGAGATGAAAACCAAAATAATTCTTTCGGCAATGTTTTTTTATACACTAACATATTCTTTTGCACAACTGCCAGCAGAGCAGTCAAAAGAAAAAAAATATAAGTGGGGTTTTGCTCTTGCAATAAATAGCGTAGAAGCGCAGGTTGGAGAGCCAGAATGGGAGAGTTGGGGTTATGCAGCTGGTAATTTTAAAAACTTCGGAGATATAACTAATAAATCCATTTCATTGAGTATTACTCCAAAATATTTTATCAGTAATGATATTTTATTGCGCTTTGAATTTGGAATAACAAAAATAAATATGACAAGTTATCATGATGCTAATGCACACCTTGTTTCTAATAACCCTACAAGCACTATTATCATTAATCAAAATATTGAGCAAAATATTTACAGGTATATTCCGAGCGTTCAATGGAATTTTATGAGAAAGAAATTTATTGAGTCTTTTTGCGGGATAACTGCATCTTATCTAAAATATACCGATATGAATTATCATAACCTTTATGAATCAATTAGCTTACCCAATGATTCTATAATGGAGGGATTTGATGATAAAGCAACAGCTACAGGAGGATTTGCTATAGGGGTGGGCGCTTTTGCAGGATTTAATATTTACCTGCAAAAACATATCTCATTGGGGGCAGAATTTTCTTCTGCATTATTGTACAAGAAAATTGGTGGGAGATTTAGTGGAGAAGTTGTGGATCTTGTGAATCCAAATTCATCTGTTAATCAAACATATTCATTTTATTGGGGCGCAATTAACGAATTTCAATTCTATAAAATTCTTTCTTCATTTAACATTTCCGTATGGCTATAATTTAAACATTAACCAAAAACAAAAACAATGAAAACAAGAACTCTAATCAAAATTATCGCCTCAACTATTGCAGCAATAAGCACAAGTGCTTCATTCGCTCAATGGACACAAACAGGAAGCATCCTTTACCCTAATAATGCCTCCTGGAGTGTGGGTATAGGAAATAGTTCACCTTCATTCAAACTTGATGTGACAGGAGATATAAATTTTACTAGCACAAATGGTTTATATATAGGTGGATATCTAACTTTATGGACTAACAACAACATAAATAATGTTTATTTAGGAAGAGGTTCAGGAAGTACATTAGGGGATAAAAATACATTTCTTGGGTCAGCTTGTGGTTCAGGAAATTCTGGTGATCGTAATGTATTCTGCGGTTTTGCTGCCGGATATGAAAATCAAAAGGGGAAGCAAAATGTCTTTATTGGAGGAAATGCTGGGGAAGAAAATAATGATGGTGATTACAACGTAATGATAGGAGATAGTGCCGGATTCGGTACCAGTCATGGTAGTAATAATACTATTTGTGGTACAGGATGCGGTCTTGGTGTTGATCCTAATGGAGATTATTCAAATAATTCTTTTTTCGGATTTCAAGCGGGATATAACACTACAACTGGTGGCAACAATTGTTTTTTTGGTCATAAAGCAGGATATTCTAACACCACCGGAACTCCGAATATTTGTTTAGGGGAATCTTCAGGGTATTATAATCAAACCGGGAATTACAATACCATAACTGGTAATCAGGCCGGGTATGGCGTGTCCACTTTTAGCTATAATTACAGTTCTTTTTATGGTTATCAGGCAGGATACGGTAACAAAGGTGATTACAATACTTTTTATGGCTACAAATCAGGAGTAACCAATACAACAGGTTTTGATAATGTTTTTGCAGGAGCAAATTCGGGTTATAATAATACAACCGGCTCGTATAATGTGATGCTTGGTTACAACAGCGGGGCAAGCAACACCACGGGTGCTGTCAACGTTTTCATCGGTTACCAGGCAGGCTATCTTAACGTAAGCGGGCAGAGTTGTACTTATGTCGGCAAGCATGCAGGATATAACAGCACAGGCGGCAATAATACCTTTTTTGGCTATCACGCAGGATATACCAATACAACGGGCAGCACCGTTACGTGTGTTGGATACACCGCAGATGTAAGCTCAACTGGCTATACCAATGCTACAGCATTAGGAAATGGAGCTACCGTTAACGCGTCTAATAAGATAAGAGTTGGGAATGCCAGCGTTACGGTAATCGAAGGGCAAGTGGCGTTTACAACAAGTGATTCGCGGTTTAAATTTAATGTAAAAGAAGACGTAAAAGGCTTAGAGTTTATTAAAAAACTTCGCCCTGTCAGTTATCAATTCGATACAAAAAAGTTTGACAATTTCCTTATTAAAAATATGCCTGACAGCATTAAGGCTCTTCATGCCAATGGTTCTGACTATACTAGCTCCACCAATATCATTCGCACGGGGTTTCTTGCCCAGGAAGTGGAGCAGGCAGCCAAAGATTGTGGTTTTGTAACCGATATCGTTCATGCCCCGGCAGACAGCAGCGACAATTATAGCCTGCAGTATGGCGTTATTGTTGTTCCGTTGGTAAAGGCCGTACAGGAGCTTTCAAAACAGTTGGATTCCCTGAAGGCTGCAACTACACAAACAAAATCTCACAGCAATTACAATCCCAATCAAAACAACCCTATGGATACCGTAAGCATGAAGCTTACCCTGCCCGATGCCCCCACAATTGGAGAACCGCAGCCCAATCCCAATAACGGCAGCACGCAAATTCCCTTTTACCTGCCCGATAATGTTTCTGGTGCAAAGGTTCAGTTTGTAGACATGCTCGGCAGAACCATGCAGGAAAAAATCCTCCAGCCGGGCTATGGTCTGATTAAAATTGACACACAGGATCTGCCGCAAGGCACCTATGTTTACAGCCTTATAATTAACGGGAAAGTAATTGACACGAAGAAAATGATGAGAGGTAAATAGCAAGAGAAGAAATAAAACTAAAAAGCCCCGCTAAAAAGCGGGGTTTCTTTTTTAATAGTTCACCACCCTGCCTACGGCAGGCAGGCTGCTCCTGATTAATAGGTTACCACCTGCTCCTCTATCGTCTTTGGCAGTTCCCTGTATTCATACTGCTGGTTACGGAGCTGCGGCTCGAACCCGGCTTCGCAGATGGCATCCTGTATGGTTTTGTAGGTGAACCGGTGAGGGGCACCGGCCGCGCTCACCACGTTTTCTTCCAGCATGATGCTCCCGAAATCGTTTGCGCCTGCGTGCAGGCAGAGCTGCGCAATCTCTTTCCCGACCGTGAGCCAGCTGGCCTGTATGTTCTGTATGTTGGGCAGCATGATGCGGCTCATGGCTATCATGCGGAGGTATTCCTCGCCCGTAACTTTTTTGTAGTTCTTCTTCAGCCTGGCAAGCGTGGTGTCCACATCCTGGAACGTCCACGGGATGAATGCAAGAAATCCCTTTGCACCTTCCGGTTTTTCGCTCTGCACCTGCCGTATCCACACCAAATGCTCGAAGCGCTCGTAGATCGTTTCCACGTGGCCGAACATCATGGTAGCCGAAGTGGTGATGTTCAGCTTGTGGGCGGCCCGCATCACATCCAGCCATTCCTGCCCGCTGCACTTTCCGTTGGAGATCAGCCTACGCACCCGGTCGTTCAGGATCTCCGCCCCCGCGCCCGGCAGCGAATCCATGCCCGCCTCCTTCAGCGCCTTCAGCACTTCGGTGTGGGTGGATCTTTCCAGCTGCGTGATGTGCGCCACCTCGGGCGGGCCCAGCGTGTGCAGCTTTAGCTGCGGGTAAAGTTTTTTAAGGGAGGAGAAAAGATCGGTGTAAAATTTCAGCCCCAGCTCCGGGTGGTGCCCGCCCTGCAGGAGCAATTGATCTCCGCCCCAGCGGAAGGTCTCTTCGATCTTCTTTTTATAGGTTCCAATATCGGTGATGTACGATTCGGGGTGGTCGGGAACGCGGTAGAAGTTGCAGAACTTGCAGTTGGCGATGCACACGTTGGTGGTGTTCACGTTGCGGTCGATCTGCCAGGTCACCTTGCCAGGCTTTCCATTATTACCAACCGAGTCGGGCTTCTGCTTTTTCCGCAGCTCGTTTGCAACGAAGGCCAGCCCGGCCGTGGGTGCTTGCTCAAAAAGAAAAACGCCTTCATCTATGGATAGGAAGTCGCCCTTAAGCGCGCGGTCAAGTAGGGTATCAACTGTCACTTTTTTCTTTACATTTGACTTCTTCAAAATTACAAATAATATGGCTACAGTTCTGCGATCAAAAGCGCTCACCGGCAAGGAGAACGTTGTTTTGCTCGGCAACAAGCGCAGCCGGTTCGGTGCGTTCGGATTGAACAAGGAAGAAATGAGCTACGTGCAGAAGCGGCTGGAGAAGGACGACAAGAAGACCGTGACCGTGAACCAGCTGAACCGGATCGTTTACGTGCAGATCATCGAATCGAAAAAAGAACGCCACCTTACGCTGGAAGCCTGCCGCAAGGCCGGGTCCGCCATCTGTGCCGCGGTGAACGACCAGAAATTTTCCGACATCACCATTGTGGATGCGGAAGGAAGACCGGAAGAAACGCTGGCTTTCGCGGAAGGGATCGTGCTGAACAATTACCAGTTCCTGAAATACAAGAAGGACAGGAAGGACGGGCATACGCTGAAAAACGTGTTCATCAGCAGCAAAAAGGTTTCGGATAAGGAGATCGAGCAGCTTAACATCTCATCACGCGCCACCTGCATCGCGCGCGACCTGATCAACGAGCCGGTGATCTACCTTACTGCCACGCAGCTGGGCGAAGAATTTAAAAAGCTCGGAAAGGAAGCGGGATTCAAAGTGGAAGTGTTCAACAAGGCCAAGATCGAATCGCTGAAGATGGGCGGCCTGCTTTCCGTGAACTATGGCAGCCCGGAGCCGCCTACATTCACCGTGATGGAATACAAGCCCTCCCGAGCAAAGAACAGGAAGCCGTTCGTGATCGTGGGTAAAGGAGTGGTATACGACACGGGGGGATTGAGCCTGAAGCCCACGCCCGGATCGATGGATACGATGAAGTGCGACATGAGCGGGGCGGCAGCCGCAGCCTGCACCATGTACGCTATTGCTAAAGCAAAGCTGCCGGTCCACGTGATCGCGCTTACGCCCGCCACCGACAACCGCCCGGGCGGGAACGCCTACACACCCGGTGATGTGATCACCATGATGAGCGGGCTGACCGTGGAGGTGCTGAACACCGATGCCGAAGGACGGATGATACTTGCAGATGCGCTGCATTACGCCAAAAGATATTCGCCCGAGCTCTGCATCGACCTGGCCACGCTAACCGGTGCCGCCATGGTGGCCATCGGCAAGTTCGGAATGGTGAGCATGGGCACCGCGGGCAGCCGCTGGATGGACAAGCTGAAGGCAAGCGGCAATTATGTTTTCGAACGGCTTGCAGAATTTCCCTTCTGGGAAGAGTATGATGACCTGATCAAGTCGAACGTTGCCGAGATCAAGAACATCGGGGGGCCGCACGGAGGGGCGATCACTGCGGGCAAGTTCCTGGCCCGTTTTACCGACTACCCCTGGATCCACCTCGACATTGCCGGGCCGGCATTCTTAACCCAGAACGACCCCTACAAACCCTACGGTGGCACGGGAGTTGGTGTACGCCTGCTGTTCGATTTTTTCAAACGGTATTCAGGAAAGTAATCTTTTATGAAAAAGATAACCATAGCATCATTTCTCCTAACTGCAATTTTTGCGTTCAAATCTTTTTCTCCCGCAGGAAAAATGGTCCTGCTCGTGGCTGAGCACGATGCCAACGCAGGCAACAACCACCTGCAGCACCTGGTGAAGTATTATTTCGCGGATGGGAATTACACCGAAAAACAGGAGATCCTGAAAGTGCCTTCAACCAAGGATGGCGGTAAAAGCGATTACATCCGGTTCGATATTGGCGATAACAGCGTGTTCAAGAACCATTATGTAGTTACGGGCATCGGCAACATCATCGATGCTGCCAATGGCAAGATCCTTTCCGAGACCAAGGACCGCTTCGTGAAGTTCAGTGGCGACAGCATCGTTTTTTATACCAACAATGTGTTCAAAGGGAAATATTATTCGGTGTTCAATACCAAAACGGAAGCCTATGCGGAGGTGAAGAGCGTGAGCTTCAAAGCCATACCGGGACAGGATGTAGAGGTGAACACGGCAACGCTCCCTTTCCAGATCTGGATGTACGACATCAACGGCAAGCGCAGCACGCTGGTGGATGATGCGGGCTATGGCGAGTACCGCCTTACGTCCGACAAGCGCCTCGACCCGCTGGTGCCAATGTATTGGCTCGACAACAACAACATGATCTATGCTTCGTTCTCGGTACAGAAGAACATGGTCGCGATCTACAAGGTGAACACCGGCAAAGTGATCGAGAAGATCGGAGAGACCGAATCGCTTTCACCGAGCAGCACCGGGTCCTCGTTCTTCCGCGACCCGGAGGGGAACATCATCTTCTCGGCATACGGCTCGTCCTACTATTCGGTGGACGTGAAAAAGAAAAAAGTGCAGAAGCTGCAGTGGCTTTCGCTGGGCAACGGCTTTACGGTGGAAGCACAGGAGAACCCGCAGTACGGGCGCGCGATCCGGTACAACGGAAGCGATGCCGGCAAATATTTTTGCAATGTTACGGGTGCAAAAACAACGAACGGGTTCCTGGCGATCCAGTACGATATTGTGATAAAGGGGCAGCGCTATACGCAGGGTGTGGTGGTGTGGAGCGCGGCTGCAAAAAAATGGTTCGAACTTGATAATACGGAAGTGGCGGGCATTGTGGGCTGGGTAGAAGAATAAATTCTGCTGCGCGCACCCTTCACCTCCCTGCCTGCGGCAGGCAGGCGGAGTCGAAGACTGGAGGGGAACATTTCAAACGCAAAAAAGAATGATTAAAGTAGGAATAACTCAAGGCGATATCAACGGCATCGGCACCGAGGTCATCATCAAGACCTTCCTTGATCCCGCCATGCTTGAGATCTGTACACCGGTCATCTTCGGTTCTCAAAAGGTTATGTCCTTCCATAAGAAGAACCTGAACCTGCCCGACTTCAATTTCTTTACCGTGAAGGATGCCGAGCAGGCTGCTGCTAAAAAGATGAACCTGGTTAACGTGTGGGAGGAAGAAGTGCCCATCGAATTCGGCAAGAGCACGCCCGATGCGGGCCGGTACGCGTTCCGTTCGCTCGAAGCCGCGTGCGATGCGCTGCAGAACGGCAAAGTGGATGCGCTGGTGACGGCCCCGATCAACAAGCACAATATTCAAAGTGAAAATTTCAAATTTGCAGGTCATACCGAATACCTTGAGATGCGCTGGAATACCAAGGGCATCATGCTCCTGGTATCCGATAAGCTGCGCGTGGGGTTGGTGACCGGCCACGTGCCGCTGTTCAACGTGGCCCCGCACATCACACCGGAAAAGGTGACGGTTAAGATCAAAGCGCTTTATAAAGCTTTGAAGGAGGATTTCGGTATCAACAGGCCGAAGATCGCGGTGCTCGGCCTGAACCCGCATGCAGGCGACAACGGGACCATCGGCACGGAAGAGAACAGCGTGATCATACCTGCGATCGGCAAGATGAAAGAAGAGGGGATGACCCTGTTCGGGCCGTATGCTGCTGACGGGTTCTTCGGAAGCTCCGCTTACACGAAGTTCGATGGGGTGCTCGCCATGTACCACGACCAGGGCCTTGCTCCCTTTAAAGCACTTGCCTTTAATTCAGGTGTGAATTTCACCGCGGGCCTTCCCGTCATCCGTACCTCCCCCGATCACGGTGTGGGATATGACATTGCCGGTAAAAGCGTGGCGGACGAGTCTTCGTTCCGGAATGCCATTTACACGGCCTGCGATGTGTTCAAGACCCGCAACAACTGGAAGGAGATCTCATCGAACCCGCTCCCGAGCGGTGCTTCTCACAAAAAAGAAAGGCATTAAGCAAAAATTTTCCCGTCCAGGTCCAGCCACTCCAGCGCGGCCCCACTCAACAATTTCTCCGTAATGGCTGCATCGTACTTCATCGAGCGGATCAGCTCGCCCGGGTTGTTCTCTCCCAGCGGGAAGGGATAATCAGTGCCGAGCGCCACGCGGTTCTCACCCACCAGCTCCACGATGTGGTCGAGCATCTTTGCATCGTGCGTGAGCGAATCGAGCCAGAACTTTCCTAAATAATTGCGCGGGTTGGTTCCGTTATCCACTGCCACCAGGTCGGGGCGGGACTCGAACCCGTGCTCGATGCGGCCGATGGTAGCCGGGAAGCTTCCTCCCCCGTGCGCGAAGGCCACCCGGAGCTTCGGGAACTTTTCGAACACACCGCTGAATATCATGGAGCAGATGGCGCGCGAGGTCTCGGCAGGCATGCCCACCAGCCAGGGCAGCCAGTATTTCGGCATCTTTTCCTGCCCCATCATTTCCCAAGGGTGCACAAAAATGCACATGCCGATCTCCTGGCAAGCGGCAAAAAAGTCGTACAGCTCCGGCTCGCTCAGGTTCCGGTGGTTGATGTTGGTGCCGATCTCCACGCCTGCAAACCCGATCTTTTTACAGCGCTCTAATTCCTTTACAGCCAGTTTCGAGGATTGCAGCGGCACGGTGCACAGCCCGGCAAATCGCTTCGGGTATTTCTTCACAATGCCGGCAATGTGATCGTTCAGGAACATGCTTACATCCAGCCCGTCATCCGGTTTCGCCCAGTAGGAAAACAGGGTGGGTACGGTGGACAGCACCTGCACGTTCACGTGCTGGTGGTCGCATTCCTCCATCCTTTTTTCTGCGCTCCAGCAGTTCTCTTCGATCTCGCGGAAGAACGTGCCGTCATCCTTCAGCATACGCGCGCAGCAGGGCTTATGATGTTCCAGTTGAATGAACCCCCCATAACCGAACTTTTCCTTCCACTTCGGAAGCTCTTTCGGGAGGATGTGAGTGTGTATGTCTATTGTTAGCATTTTTCCTGCGCTTCAGTCTTCGACTCCGCTCAGACTGACCAGTGCGCGTTGTCACCCTGAGCGGAGTCGAAGGGCGCGCGGGTTTTAAAACCTACCTTTTAAGATTCGGGTTCAACTGCTGGGCTTTCTGGTAAGAATTTTCCGCCTCGTTCTTCTTGCCCATGTTCTCGTATGTTTTTCCCAGGAAGAAATAGGCCGTTGCGTATTCCGGGTCAAGCTGAATGGTCTGGTTGAACTCATCGATCGCATCGTTGAACCTTCCCGTCTGCCCGAGCACGCTGCCGAGGTTGAAATGCGCATCGGCATAGTTGGGGTTCGACCGGATGGCCTCGCGATACTGGTATTCTGCATCGGCATAACGCCTGCGGTTGAAAAGGAACGAGCCGTAGTTGCTGTGGAACGTATGGTCGTTCGGACTTTTCTCCAGCGCGATCCGGTAATATTTTTCTGTGTTTACGGAATCCTTCAGCTTGTCATAGGCCAAGGCGATCTTGTTATATGCATCCGTAAATCCCGGGTAGATATCGGCAGCTTTTTTAAGTTCTTCAATGGCCTGGAGAAGTGCTTTTCGCTTTTCCTCTTCCGTGGTAAGCGTGGCCAGGTGATTATCCTTCATAAGACGATTGCCCAGGTAGTAGTGGGCCCTTGTGCTGTTGGGAGAAAGGTTCACATCGTTGGAGAAGAGCGTGGTATCGTTGGCCCAGTCGGCATTGCGCGAAACGGTTTTAAACCCATAAAGCAAAACCAGGACACCGGCTGCGGTTAAAACTTTGGAAGACGCACCAAGCATGGGTTGAAGAATTGTAAAGGGGGATGCCTCTTCGATCTTCAGCAGCCTCACCAGCAGCACGCCCGCTGCCATGCAGAATCCCAGCGAGGGCATATACATGAGCCGTTCACCATACGAGGTGCCGATCAGGAAGAGAATGTTCGAGCCCAGGGAAGCGGTGATGAGGAAGAACAGTATGCCGAAAGCGATCGGGTCCTTCTGTTTCCATTTCAAGAAAGCAAAGATACCCAGCCCGGCATAGGCCGCGAATGAAACCAGGAACCGCCAGTCGCCAAACCCGGCCAAAGGGATCTGGTTGTAGGAGGCATCCGACACGAGCGGGTGGGGAAGAAAAAGCTTCTGCAGGTACATCCCCATGATCGCCACGGCCGTGCAGAACTTTTCCGTGCCGCTGTGCGCACCGGCCAGCAGGTTGTCCATGATCGAAACGCCTTCGAGCTTCAGCCCGCCCAGCACCTTCAGCCGGACGGCCAGCAGGGCGAACGCAGTGACCCCGAGGATTGCAAGGGGAAGAATATTCCTGGAAACTTTTTCTTCGGTAAAGAAAAAGAGCACAAGCGGGTAAACAGCGAGCATGGTGATCGCAGATTCTTTCGACAACATGGCGAATGCGAAGGACACAGCCGATGTGATGAGCATGGACCTTTTCTTTTCGATCACATACCGGTGCAGGGCAAACACGGAGAGAATAGAAAACAGGAAGCACAGGATCTCGTCACGGCTTTTGATATTCGCCACCGCTTCGGTGTGTATGGGATGGGCCACGAACAGAATCGTAATGATAAAGGGCAGCACCGTTCGTTTTCCCATCAGGTCGCTGAGCGTGAAGAACAGCAGGAACCCGGTGAGTGCGAAAAGAAGGACGTTCATGAAATGACTGAGCGAAGGACTGTTTGGCGAAATGCCCCACTCGATGGCGAACATGGCCTTGGAGAGCGGGCGGTACAGGTCATTCCCTTCAAAGAGGTACCCGGCCCGGTAGCTGCTTTTGAAAATATCGGGCAGGGCAGAGGCGCCTTTGCGCGTCATCTGGTTCTCCACGATCAGGGAATAATCGTCCAGCACGTAATCGTGCGCAATGGTGTTTACATACAGGATGAACCCGAGCGCTGCGCAGATGATCCCAAGCGTAAGACGCAGGCTGCCTTTTTTAGGAACATGCTTTTCTTTCTTCGGAACGAAATTCCCTTCTTCCTGCTGCTTCTGCTGAAGCGCTATTTTCTCTTTGCGGGTAAGTTTTTTTGCCATACAGGCTCAGGCAAGCTTGGCAGGCGGCTCCATCAAATGGCCGCACTTTTTGCACGTGCGCAGCTCCTTGCTTCCGTAGAACCGGTCGAACACGCCACCGAAATCCACCTCGATGTTCTTCAGTACGAACTTCTCCTCGTAGAGCGGGTTGTTGCATTTTTCGCAGAACCACATGAGCCCGTCCTTTTCGCCTTGCTTCTTTTTATACTCTATTACCAGCCCGATCGTGTTCGGGCCCCTGCGCGGCTGGTGCGGTACGCGCGGGGGAAGCAGGAAGATCTCTCCCTTTTTGATCGGCACATCCACCGCTTTGCCACCCTCCTGGATGCCCACCACTATATCGCCCTCGAGCTGGTAGTAGAATTCCTCACCTTCGTTGTAATGGTAGTCCTTGCGGGAGTTCGGCCCGCCCACCACCATGATGATGAAGTCGGCATCCTTGTACACAACTTTGTTGCCTACCGGGGGTTTGAGCAGGTGGCGGTTCTCATCGATCCATTTCTGGAAATTGAATGCACGTTGGATAGCCATGGGTTAGAGTTTATTGGTGAATAAAATTAGAAAAATCGTGGCATCTACAAATTACGAATCTTTACGAATATACGAATTAGAAAAAGAATGCAATTGTCGATCATTCGTATATTCGTACCGTATTCGTAATTCGTAGATAAATGAATTTGGATCTGAAGGGAAAACGCGCGCTCGTTTGTGGCAGCACGCAGGGCATCGGCAAAGCATCGGCCATCGAGATCGCCCTGCTCGGTGCGAATGTTACGCTGGTTGCGCGCGATGAGAATGCGCTGAAGGAGACCGTGGCGGAACTGGATGCATCGAAAAGCCAGAAGCATGGGTACATTGTTGCCGATTTTACAAAACCGGATGAGCTGAAAAAGAAAATTGAAGAATACGTAACGAAGAACACCGTTCATATTCTCGTTAATAATACAGGGGGGCCTTCGGGTGGCCCCATCATCAACGCGAAGCCGGAAGAGTTCACGCAAACATTCTCGAATCATCTCGTCTGCAACCATATTTTAGTGCAGGCAGTTGTGGAAGGAATGAAAAAAGAAAAATACGGGCGGATCATCAACATCATTTCCACTTCCGTAAAGCAGCCCATAAAGGGACTCGGTGTTTCCAACACCATCCGCGCGGCCGTGGCCAACTGGGCCAAGACCCTTTCCATCGAGCTGGCGCCTTTCGGCATTACGGTGAACAACGTGCTGCCCGGAATGACCAATACCCTCCGCCTCACCGACCTGATGAAAGCAAAGTCAAAGGTCTCTGGAAGAACTTTTGAGGAGATCCAGAAAGAAATGATAGCGGAGATCCCGATGAACCGGTTTGCCGAGACGAGCGAGATCGCCAGCGCGGTGGCGTTCCTGTCCACACCGGCCGCTTCTTATGTTAACGGGATTAATGTGCCTGTGGATGGCGGTCGGACGGGCAGCTTGTAATTATTTCCCTTCGATCAGCTTAAAACCTCTCCCGTGCACCACCACGATCTCCACGGTCGGATCGTCCTTTAACAGCTTCCGAAGGCGCGAAATGTACACATCCATGCTGCGGCTCTTGAAATAATCGTCATCCTTCCACACGGTGTTGAGCGCGAAACTGCGGTCTACCGTTTCATTCTTGTTGACGCAGAACAGCTTGAGTAGGTCGGCCTCCTTGGTGCTCAGCTCGTGCTTCTTGCCTTTGATCTCGAGGGTCTGTTTGCTGTAGTTGAATTTGTACTGCCCGATGGTGAACTCGTTCTGCACGCTTTCCTTTATATCCTTTGCTTTGCTTCTCCGTAGGATGGCCTGTATGCGTGCCAGCAGCTCTTCCATGCTGAAGGGCTTGGTGATGTAGTCATCCGCACCCATCTTGAATCCTTCGAGCGTATCTTCCTTCATGCTTTTTGCCGTGAGAAAGACAATGGGCACCTCCGGGTCCAGTTCCCGTACTTCACGCGCCAGCGTAAAACCGTCCTTCACCGGCATCATCACATCCAGCAGAAGCAGGTCGAATGATTTTTTCTTGAAGAGATCAAATCCCTCCTTGCCGTTCTGGGCCAGCGTGGGACTGTATCCTTTTGCTTCGAGGTATTCCATCAGCAGGTTTCCCAGGTTGGGGTCGTCCTCGGCCAGCAGGATCTTTGGTTTTTCCATCATGTTATGCGTTTTGAATGGGTAGTTGTATCGTGAATGTGCTGCCTTGTCCCACTTCGCTCTGCACATCGATCGTTCCACCGTGCTTTTCTGCGATCGCCTTTACGTAGCTGAGCCCGAGACCAAATCCTTTTACATTGTGGATGTTGCCGGTGGGTACGCGGTAGAACTTCTCGAATATCCTGCGCAGGTTCTCCTTGCTGATGCCGATGCCGTTGTCCTCCACCGATATCAACATGTTCTTCCCTTCATTTTTTGTGCGCACTTTGATCACAGGCTTTTCGCCCGAGTATTTCAGTGCATTGTCGATCAGGTTGTAAACAATATTGGTCAGGTGCACCCGGTCGGCCTGTATGATAAATTGCCCCGCATTCAGTTCGGTGATAATCTCTCCTTCCTTTTTCTCCACCATCAGCCGCACGTTGTTGATGGCCTGCCGGATCACCGCGTGCACATCCACCTCCGATATTTTCAGCTTGAACTCCCCCCGGTCCAGTATGGCGGTCTGCAGCACGTTTTCCACCAGGATCCCAAGCCGCTGGTTTTCCTCTTTGATCATCTTCACGTAGTTCCCCATCCGTTCGGGAGTTTTCTCCACCGTCTGGTCACCGATCACCTCGCAGGCCAGCGAGATGGTCGAGATCGGGGTCTTGAACTCGTGGGTCATGTTGTTGATGAAGTCGTTCTTCACCTCCGAAAGTTTTTTCTGCCTGATAATGGTGGTTACCGTGAAATAGAAGGCCAGGATGATGACCAGGATGAACAGCCCGGAACCGGTGAGCATGGCCCACATCGAGCCGAGGATGTAGGTCTTGGTGCCGGGGAAATACACGGCCAGGTACTGCGGCCGGATGAAGATGTTGTCCGGCTTCATGTTGATCTTAAAACCGGAGCAGAGGATGTCGTCCCGGTTTACGCCTTTGCAATAATCCATCGTTTTGTTGTCTGAGCCGATCACCGCGAACTCGTATTTTGCATCGATTCCTTTGTCCTTCAGCTCGGCACGGATCAGCGAATCGAGCAGCAGCGTATCCACTTTCTCCTTATAGTCGTTGTAGATGTTGATGCTCACCAGCTCGTCAAAGATGTCGTTCACCACATCGGTGCGGTGCATGAACATGCGGAGACGGTCATCGCTGGAATCGTTCATCACGATAGTAAAAGGCTCATCGCGGTTGAACTTCACGTCAAATCCTGATGTGCCGATGCTGGCGGTATCGTTCATCACGGCCTTCTGCCGCTTTTTTTTCACGACCACCCCGTTCGAGTCCGAGGTCATCTCCTCCACCACGTTCAGGTTGTATTTCGATTTGTTCAGAGAGTCCTTTGCTTTCAGCCAGCGAATGCCCTGCTTGCGGAACTCGAACCGTCTCCTGATCTTGGCGGCAGCGCTCTGGCGCTCGTATTTCATCACTACGATGCCCAGCGCATCGTTCACGCTCTGTGAGAACATCTCCCGCTTCATCGTGTAGTCGTTGCGGATCCAGTAATACTGCATCATCATCAGCCCGGTAAGGGCAATGCTGGCGGCTACCACGATCAGGATGATGTACCTTCTTTTCATTCTTACAAATTTACATGAACGACTTGGAACGACAGTATCATTAACAAAATTTAACAATCCTTAACTTTTCATTAACAGCGCATCGCGTTCACACGATCTAATTTTGCTGAGTCAAATTCAACAAGTCTAACCAAACATCTCAGCCATGAAAAGAATCACAAAGCTCAGCATGCGCGCCCTGCTCATCGCAGGCGTGATCACTTTTGCCGGGGCAGCCGCCTTCGCATTTACCACCGGTGACGGCAAGGTGAAGGTGAAGATCACGAAGATCGTGGATGGCGACACCACGGTGATCGAGAAGGAAATCAAAGAATCTGAGCTTATGAACCTCAGCAGCATGTTCAAGGATTCCAAAGGAAAAAATGTGCAGGTCTATGTCTCCGCGGTGTCCGAGGACAAGAACAAGAGCAAGAAGAAGAACGCGAAGGCATACTGCTACAGCTTCAATACCGACAGCCTGTTCGGCAATATGTCCATTAAAATGGACAGCCTGATGAAGAGCATGAACATGAACTTTCGGTTCGACCTGGACAGCGTGCTGCCGAACGGCATGAACGGGTTTAAGTTCGACAATGATGACGAAGGAGGATCAGCCGATGTGGTCATTATCAATGACGGGAAGGAAACCCACATCTCCTCCAACGGGAAGACAATCGTAAAGAAGATCGAAAAGGAAAACGGGGATGGGAAGGATAAAAATGTGACCGTGATCGTTTCGGGAGACGGGAAGAATAAAAAGAAAGTGATCATAACCACTTCGGTAAGGGTCGAAGAGGACAAAAGCCCTGTTAATAAGGAGAACAAAGAGGACCTGCGTATAAGCAATTTCAATTTTTATCCGAACCCTTCTGACGGCAAGTTCAACCTGGAGTTCGAAGCGGAGAGCAAGGAGCCGGCTACGGTGACCATTCTCGATGTGAACGGCAGGGAGATCTACCGCGAGGTATTTTCGGGTGATAAGAACTACAAAAAAGAGATCGACCTGGGCAGTAAGACAAAAGGAACGTACATTTTAAACCTCCTGCAGGGAAAAAGGTCCATAAGCAGGAAGATCGTAATCGAGTAAACGTTTTCGTGCAAACCGGCCCATCCCCGGGGCCGTGCCCTGACTCCCGGTACCACCGGGACGTCAGGGTTTTCTTTTTTGTAACTTTAACGCATGGAAAAGATCCTGAACTACGTTAATGGTGAATTGGTTGAACCGCTGGGCAGGAAGTACCTGGATAACTATAATCCCGCAACCGGGAAGGTCTATTCCCTTTGCCCCGATTCGGACGAAAAGGATGTGCAGGCGGCCGTGGATGCCGCACTGGCCGCTTTCCCCAAATGGTCTACCACCAAAAAGGAGGAACGTGCACGCATCATGCTCCGGATCGCGGAGCTGATCGATAAGAACCTGGATATGCTGGCGAAGGCCGAATCGGCCGACAACGGGAAGCCTGTGTGGCTTGCGAAGCTGATCGACATCCCTCGCGCGTCCAGTAACATGGAGTTCTATGCTACGGGTGTCATGCACCTTTCCACCGAGGCGAATGCCATGGAAGGCAGCGCCATCAACTACACGCTCAGCGAGCCCATAGGAGTGGCGGGATGCATTTCACCCTGGAACCTGCCCCTATACCTCTTCACCTGGAAGATTGCCCCCGCGCTCGCTGCCGGGTGCACGGTGGTGGCCAAGCCTTCGGAGATCACCCCGATGACCGCTTATCTTTTTTCGAAGCTCTGCATCGAAGCCGGGCTTCCGAAAGGCGTGCTCAACATCGTGCATGGCCTTGGGCCCAAGGTGGGAAACGCCATTGTTTCACACCCGAAGATCCCGGTCATCTCCTTCACGGGCGGAACTAAAACCGGTGCGGAGATCGCCCGTACGGCCGCACCCATGTTCAAGAAGCTTTCGCTGGAGTTGGGCGGCAAGAACCCGAACATCATTTTTGCGGACTGCAATTTCGAGAATGCCATTAAAACGAGCCTGAACTCGTCTTTTTCCAACCAGGGCGAGATATGCCTTTGCGGCTCGCGCATTTTCATCGAGCGGCCGATCTATGAGAAGTTCAAAAGCGAGTTCATCGCCAAGGCGAAAGGAATGAAAGCGGGCAACCCGGCCGATGACTCGAACAAGTTGGGAGCCATTGTTTCAAAAGCGCATTTCGAAAAAATACTTTCGTACATCGAGCTGGCGAAAAAAGAAGGCGGAAATATATTGTACGGGGGGAAAGCGGTAAACCCCGGGGGAGAATTTTCGGGCGGCTGGTTCATCGAGCCCACCGTCATCGAAGGGCTTCCTTATGATTGCCGCACCAACCAGGAGGAGATATTCGGGCCGGTGGTAACGCTTATGCCCTTCGATTCCGAGGAAGAAGTGCTGACCTATGCCAACTCCACCCAATACGGCCTTGCGGCCAGCATCTGGACCGAGAACCTTACCAAGGCGCATCGCGTGGCCGAGAAGGTTCAGTCCGGCATCATCTGGATCAACTGCTGGCTCCTGCGCGACCTGCGCACGCCTTTTGGCGGGATGAAAAGCTCAGGGGTAGGACGGGAAGGAGGGTTTGAAGCGCTGCGCTTCTTCACCGAACCCAAGAATGTGTGTGTGAAGCTTTAGAGCGATTCCTGTTCGATCCACTCTGCTTTATTGCCATTGGTAAAGAACCAGCCGAATCTCCGGTTGAACCATCGCTCAGCGGTCTTAAGGCGTAGAAATATTTTACGAAGCAGCTCCATACCGCCTGCAAAATTCGTCCCTTCTGGAAAGTAAAAAACAAAAACGCTGTCCGGTTTATGAACAGCGTTATTAACGACAAGGGAGTCTCGTCAGAGTGACGTATATTTATCCTTCAGGAATTCGGTGTAATCGCCCAGGTTCGCCATTACCTGTAGTTCCTTGTAGCGGGTGTGAAAGGAAACATCGTCCGGCTGCTTGTTCAGCTCCGATATCCGGAACTTGTCGAAGTTCCTCAGGGCGATCTTTTCTTCTTCGGTAAGTCGTGATCCGTTAAATTCCTTCTCGCGCAGGTCGTTTATGCTTATGCTCGTACCCAGCTCCTCTTTGAAAGAGGTGTTTTTCATATCCGTTTGCTTTGCCATATGCGGTTTTGCAGTTTAAAAAAGTCCCTCAAAAGTATTGATCTGCGAATAATGGCAAAGTATTTTGTCGAATATATTTTCAACAAAACCGTGTTAAGAAGGGAAGGCGTTTTTAAGCCTGAAATCGTTCTGAAATGGGGTCATTTTTGAAGGTATTTTATCTCGGAAATGCCTCCGGCAAACCCCCATCCACATTCAGCATGTTCCCGGTGGTTTTACTTAACGTTCCGTTCACAAATGCCAGGCAGGCGCTGGCTATGTCCTCGGGCAGGATGACAGCATTCAGCAGGGTGCGTTTGGCATAAAAGGCGGGCAGCTCTTCCGCCTTGATGCCATAGGCCCTGGCCCGGCCCTCGGCCCAGGCGCCTTGCCAGATCTTGCTCCCCGCAATAACGGCATCGGGGTTCACCACATTTACCCGGATCTGGTCCTTACCGAGCTCTGCCGCCAGCAGCCGGCTCATGTGGAGCTGTGCAGCCTTGGCCGAGCCGTAGCCCGCATTGTTAGGGCCCGATACGAGTGCGTTCTTGCTTGCGATATTTATTAGATCACCTCCTTTTGCCTGAGCCCGCATGATAGCCGCAGCCTGTTTGCAGACCAGGAACTGCCCTTTAACCAGGACTTCATACAGCAGTTCCCAGTCCTGTTCAGTGGTTTCATCTACCGGCTTGGAGATCGAAAGGCCGGCACTGTTCACAACAATATCGACACCCCCGAATGCGATGCATGCATTTGCCATGGCAGCTTTTACCTGGCTTTCGCTTGTTACATCCATCTGTTCCGTGGTAAATGCATCTTTCCCGAACTGCAATTCAAATTCCTGCCTCACGCGTTCAAACAGAACCTTATCGTTATCACAGATCACTGCGCACGCACCGTTTTCAATGAACTTCTTTGCGACAGCTTTGCCGATTCCTCCTCCTCCACCCGTAACAAGCGCTACCTTTCCGCTGAGCGGTTTCGGTTTGGGCATGCGCTGGAGCTTTGCCTCTTCGAGCTTCCAATATTCAATATTGAAGGCTTCCTGTGCAGGCAGCGCCACATACTTGCTCACCGCCTCGGCTCCGCGTATCACGTTGATCGCGTTGGTGTAGAACTCGGCAGAGATCCGCGCGGTCTGCTTGTCTTTACCGAAAGTGAACATACCAATGCCGGGGTACAATATCACCACCGGGTTCGCATCGCGCATGGCCGGGCTGTCGGGGTGCTTATGTTTTTTATAGTAGTCTGCGTACATCTTCCGGTAGTCATCGAACTGTGCCGAAAGCCTGGCCCTGTCGGGAGCTTCATCCGGCTTAACCCGGAGCACCAGCGGGCGGATCTTGGTGCGTAAAAAATGATCGGGGCAGGAGGTGCCGAGGGCAGCCAGCTTCTCCAGGTCGTTGCTGTTCACGAACTCCAGCACGCGGGCATCATCGGAGAAGTGTCCGACCATCCGGGAATTCTCAGAACAAAGACCACGGAGCAGGGGCGCGATTGCAGCCACTTGCTGTTTTTTCTTTTCGGCTGTGATCAGGAATATTTTTTGTCCTCCGAACACCGGCTTCGTTTTGCCCGCATGCTGCGCAAGATATTCGCTGTATTTTTCGATAACCTCCAGACTATTGAGATAACATTCGTGCGAAGTATTTCCCCAGGTGAAAAGCCCGTGTCCTCCCAGCAGGATGCCTCTCAGCTTCCTGTTCTTCTTTACCAGCGCTTCCAGCTTGAGAGCCAGGTCGAACCCCGGTCGCTGCCAGTCGATCCACCCGATCGTTCCTCCGAATAGCTGCTGGTTTATTTTCTTTCCGTCCTTGCAGGCCGCTATGGCAATGGCTGCATCGGGGTGAAGGTGGTCGATGTGTTTAAAGGGAAGGAAGGCATGCAGCGGGGTATCGATCGATGGGGCTTTGGAGCTGAGATCATAGATGCAGTGGTTGAACTTCTCCACCATTTCGTCCTCGTATTTGAGCCCGCGGTAGATCTTTTTCAGTGCTTCCAGCCTGTCCATATATAAGGAAGCAAGCCCGTCCTTCTTCATGGTTCGCAGATCACCTCCTGAACCCTTCACATACATCACATCCACCTTCTTCCTGGTCAGTTGATCGGGCAGCTGCACCTTCACGCTGGTGTTGCCGCCACCGTAGTTGGTGATGCGCAGGTCAGAGCCGAGCAGGTTGGAGCGGTAAACAAGCAGGGCCACCTCATCGCCCTTTATCGTGGCGCTAATTTTTTCATCCCACAAATAATTTACGTGGCTGAACGCGGGGGCGATGCTTTTTTGGGGAACAGTATTTTTCTTTTTCGCGGGCATTGAGTGGCCAATTTAAATAAGATTTTCGTATTGGTCACTAATTACGAATAAATTACAAATGTTACGAATGAAAAAATTATTCGTAATATTCGTAGCGATTCGTTATTGGTAACACATGTTGGTTTTCTTAGGAATATTTTTTCACTTCTTAGGCGGCTTCGCATCGGGCAGCTTCTACATCCCTTTCCGCAACGTAAAGAAGTGGAGCTGGGAGAGCGGTTGGATCGTGGGGGGCATCGCCTCGTGGATACTTGCGCCCTGGATATTCGGGCTGATCACCGTGCCGCAGCTCTGGCAGAGCATTTCGCAGAGCGACAGCACAACGATATTCTATACCATTCTCTTTGGGGTGCTCTGGGGATTCGGAGGCTTGACCTACGGCCTCACCATGCGCTACCTGGGTGTTTCGCTTGGCGTGGCCGTAGCGCTGGGATTCTGTGCCGCATTCGGCACGCTGATCCCACCGATCTATGAAGGCAAATTCTCGCAGCTCATTTCCACCACTTCCGGTATCGTTACATTTTCTGCGGTCCTGCTTTGCATCATCGGCATTGCGGTCTGTGGCAAGGCAGGAATGATGAAAGAGCGGGAACTTTCTGTGGAGAAGCAAAAGGAAACGGTGAAAGAGTTTGCCCTGAAAAAAGGTTTGCTGGTGGGCACCTTCTGCGGTATCATGAGCGCCTGCTTTGCGTTCGGACTTGCGGCAGGCAAGCCGATAGCGGACAGCGCGCTGACAAACGGCACCGATCCGCTCTGGGCAAACAACGCCATATTGCCCGTGCTGCTCATAGGCGGCTTCCTTACCAATTTTATCTGGAGCATGATCCTGAATTATAAGAACAAAGCATTTTCGAATTACACCGACCGGAACGCACCGCTTGCGGGCAACTATGCCTGGGCCTTCCTTGCCGGCACTACCTGGTACTTCCAGTTTTTCTTTTACGGGATGGGAAAATCAAAACTTGGCCATCACCTCGATTTCGCATCCTGGACCCTGCATATGAGCTTCATTATCGTAACTGGCACGCTCTGGGGTTTGTATTATAAGGAATGGGCGGGAGCAGGCAAGCGCACCATGCGGGTGCTGTATGCCGGTTTGTTCCTCATCATTTTTGCGTGCTGCCTGATCGGATTGGGGAGCTACCTGGAAATCTCACCATAGAATTCCTATTTTTGATTCATGAGCAAATCACTACGCCAGCTTTTTCTGCTTACTGCTTATTGCTTACTGCCTGCTGCCTGTTTTTCGCAAACCAAACTCTCTGTTACCGACCTCACCGTGGAGTACATGACGAACCCCATCGGGCTGGATGTGGCACAGCCGAGGTTCTCGTGGAAAATGATCTCGCCAAACAGGAATGCTAGGCAAACGGCCTACGAGATCATGATAAATGAAGTTGAAAAGAAGCAGTATCCGGTCACCGGAAAATTCACCGAACAGGAGGCAAAGGACCTGGCGGACCTTATAAAGGCCGGAAAACTTTACAGCTTGTCTACCGGTAAAGTCATGTCCGATAAGTCCGTTCTGTTACGATACCCGGGCGCCTCGCTCAAACCCATAACGCGGTATAATTGGAAGGTTAGGATCTGGGACGAGAAAGGCAATGGTTCCGATTGGTCAGCCGTAAATTATTTCGAAACAGGATTATTGTCTGCCGGCAATTGGCAAGCCAAATGGATCGAGCCACAGGCGCAGAAGGATACGAGCTATAAAAAGGCTGCACCCTCTCCATTCCTCCGCAAGAGCTTTACATCAGAAAAGGAAATAGTATCTGCAAGAGTGTATGCTACCGCCCACGGCATCTACGAGCTTTACCTGAACGGGAAAAAAGTGAGCGATGATCTCTTCACTCCCGGCTGGACCTCCTACAACAAGCGGCTTCAGTATCAAACCTACGATGTAACCGGCATGCTGAACAAAGGCGCCAACTGCATTGGTGCGATACTGAATGACGGCTGGTACCGCGGCAGCCTTACGTGGAAGAATTACCGCGGCATGTACGGGAAGCATCTCGGTCTGCTTTGCCAGTTGCACATAATATATAAGGATGGAACCGATGCCTGGGTGCTGTCGGATGGTTCGTGGAAATGCACGAACGATGGTCCCATTCGCTCTGCCGAGTTCTACCATGGGGAAGTGTACGATGCGCGGATGGAAATACCCGGTTGGTGTGCTTCCGGCTTCAACGATAGGAACTGGAATACAGCGGTCGAAGTGGATTCATCCAAAAACAATATTGTAGCGCAGGTGGGATACCCGGTAAGGCGTTCTGAAGAGCTGCAGCCGCTGCCATTCTTTCTCACTTCCGATAAAAAATTTGTTGCCGACATGCAGCAGAACATGGTAGGAAGGGTACGCATAAAGGTTCATGGTGCAAAAGGAGATACGGTTACCATTCGTTTCTGCGAGGTGCTGGACAAAGAAGGAAATTTCTATACGAAGAACCTTCGAAAAGCAAGGAATACGATCAAATACATCTGCAAAGGAACTGGAGAAGAAGTTTATGAGCCTCATTTTTTCTTTACGGGCTTCCGGTACATCGAGGTGGAAGGATTGAAAGAAAAACCAATGTCTGATAATTTTACAGGCATGGTTCTTCATTCTGCATTGCCCGTTACCGGATCTTTCGAATGCTCCAACCCGCTCATCAACCAGCTCCAGCACAACATTCTCTGGTCGCAGAAAGGGAATTTTGTGGACATCCCCACCGATTGCCCGCAGCGCGATGAGCGCATGGGCTGGACGGGCGATGCACAGGTGTTCTGCGGTACGGCCGCATTCAACATGAACGTAGCAGAATTTTTTACCAAGTGGCTGGCCGATATGCATGCCGACCAGGATTCGTGCGGGAGCATACCTTACACCGTCCCGGAACTTCTTTACCGGATGAGGGGGATCAAAAAAAAATGCGTGTACTCCACCGGCTGGGCCGATGCGATCACTATCATCCCGTGGACGATGTACCTCACCTATGGCGATACATCTTTTCTTTCGGAGAATTACGATGCCATGAAAAAATATGTAGAGCTGTTGATGCGCGAGGCAGGCGAGAAATGCATATTCCACGGAAGCAAGGGTTTTGGCGACTGGCTGTTTTACCAGGCGCCCCAGGGTGAGCACGAGATACCGGACGGGTATACGGACCAGGATTATATTTCTACAGCTTTTTTCGCTTATTCGACCACGCTCCTTGGAAAGGCAGCAAAAGTGTTGGGGAAGGAGCAGGATGCCAAAAAGTGTGAAACACTTTTCCGGAAGATCAAGCAATCATTCAACCAGGAATTCTTCACACCCACCGGCCGGGTATTTAACGGGAGCCAGACCGGCTACGTGCTCGCGCTCATGTTCAACCTGGTAAATGATGAATACAGGGATAAAGCAGTTAACTTTTTAGTTGAAGATATCAAGAGCAGGAAAAATCACCTCTCCACCGGCTTTCTCGGCACGCCTTACATCTGTCCTGTGCTTGAACAGAACGGACGGTTGGATGTGGCTTACACGCTGCTCGAGCAGGATACGTTCCCGAGCTGGCTCTACCAGGTGAGGAAAGGCGCCACTACCATGTGGGAAAAATGGAACGGCATCAACCCCGACAGCACATTTGATGCGGAGGAAACGATGAACTCATTCAATCACTATGCTTACGGGGCGATCGGGGGATGGATGTACAGCACGGTGGCAGGGATAAAGTTCGATGAATCCGCACCCGGGTACCGGCATATCATTATTCATCCTCAGCCAGGCGGGCATCTCAGTCACGCAATGGCGGTTTACAAAAGCATGTACGGAGATATTGGTTCGGGATGGGAAATTTCTGATGGTAAAATGAAATTAATAGTTAAGATACCTCCCAATACTATTGGCACTGTTATTTTATTTCCAACAGAACCCGATCAGGTAACCGAGAGCGGAAAATATTTGAAAGACAATAAAGAAATCTCTTCAATTAAAAGTGAGCGAGGATACGTGCAGTTTGAAGTGGGTTCGGGAGAATATACATTCCAATACCCGGTAAAGAAATAAAAAATGCTACAGATGATGGATCTTTTACAGATTTATGGATTACGAATGTATTTATCTGTAAATCTGAGTTGATCTGTTATCTGTACAACATATAACTATATCATATGCAAGAAAAAATAATCAGCTTCAAAATGCAGCTGCATCCCGGCAAAGCAGCCGAGTACAAAAAGCGCCACGATGAAATATGGCCGGAGCTGAAGCAGGCACTGCTTTATGCCGGGATAACCGAATATTATATTTTCCTGGATGAGCAGACCAATATCCTTTTTGCCTTTCAGAAAATAAAAGACCCTGACCAGACACCGGTCCTGCCGCATCTGCCCGAAGTAAAAAAATGGTGGGCATACATGGCCGATATCATGGCTACGAACCCTGATAAATCCCCGGTCGTTACTCCTGTTCAGGAAGTTTTCCGCCTGACCGCATGAGCATGGCCGCGCCCAGCGCGGAGCCGTTCGGCTGATCGGAAGGAATAATTCTGCTTTTTGGAAAATAAGCTCCGAGGAGCTGCAGGAACACTTCATTGTTGGCAAATCCTCCGTCAACGAATATTTTTTCAGGAGCACCTCCGCTGATAAGCTGTAGCGAATGGACCTGCCAGGCCATCATTTCGGCAAGCAACTGGTGGTATGCTTCTTCAAACGTTTTAAATGCCTTGAGTTCGGTCCTGTCCGGAGAAAGAATGCTTCCATCGGGATATTGCATTGTTTCAAAATGGAACGACACATCCCTCCCCTCTTGAGAGGGGTTGGGGGTGTGTTTTTTAATCAGGGAAATATTACGTTTCACTGTTTCGTAAAACCGTTCATCTTTATGAAAATATTCCGAAAGTTTTTTCACCTGCAGCGAGAATTCGTTTCCGAAGAACAGGCGAGAAGCCTTTACCGGTTTTCCATCGGGCCGCATGTAGTTGAGACAATCTCTGTTCAGTTCAGGAGATGTTAATTTTTTATCAGCGAATGGGTTCAGCGCAATGTTCCAGGTGCCAGTGGAAAGAAGGATGAATCTTTCTTTTGATCCCAGCAGGTAGGGTACGAGGGCAGCCGAGCTGTCATGAATGCCCAGTCCCACTCTGATTTTTTGGCCAACTGCCATCTGCCGACTGCTGGCTGCCTGCTTGATAACGGGAGGCAAAATAGTATCGATCTTTTCCTCGGTGACCCAGCGATGATACTTCCCCTCCTGGAAATCCCATAGCGCAGTATGGCACCCGATGCTGGTGTAATCGCTCATAACTTTTCCTGTGAAAAGGAAACTTAAATATTGCGGCAAGTGCAGCGACCATTTTATTTTTTTAAAAGTTTCTGCCTTTGTGTGCTTCAGCCAGTATAGCTGCAGCCCGGAGTTCAGCATGCCCAGGTCGGGCGAAGCGGTGAGCGTACAGAACGAACCCCGATCACCATACTTTTCGAAAAACTTTTCTTTAAGCTGTGCAGGAAATGGTTTAAGGTAATTGTAGAGAGGGGCAACCGGGTTCCCTTCTGCATCAACATGCACAAAGCTGGCACCGTAGGCAGAAGAATTCAGGTTTGTAACCTGAGTATTCGAACGCGCATGTGCTTTTGCAAGGGTTTCCTTCACCCATTTCGTCAGCGCTGCAATATCTTCACACGGAAATCCATCGTCATCGGTTGTTTCGGGCAATATGGCTTGTTCGGAATGAACGACATTGTGATCTTCATCGAACAAAAAGAATTTCTTGTTCGTCTTGCCGATGTCGAAAATTGCCGTTACGTTTTGTTTCATGTATGCATTTTTCCCGTCTTCTTCAGGATGGGTAGGGTGAGTTCACAGGCCGGTGGCAACCGTCTTTTGCCCTCTTTCTTTGATAAGCTGCCTGCGTATCTCCAGCTTGCGGAAGAGCCCGATCGGGTCGATAGCTGCGCTGCTTTTCACTCTCGCTTCATGCAAAAGCGGACGCACATCCGTGCGGAAGGCCTCCTGCAGGACCTCCTGTGCCATTGCCGGGTCATTATTTTGCTGTGCCTCGGCCAATCGTTCCTGGTCCGCCAGCAGGGCCTGTGCGTAGGCGATCTTTATCGCTTCGAGCGATTGCAGCAGGTCTTCCAGCGGATCCTTCACGTTGTGGCTGGCATCGATCATCCACGCGGGGGAGGGATTGTTCCGGGCATTATTTTTCAACCCCCACACCAGCTCCTGGAAGATCAGGAAAAGCTGGTACGGCTTGATGCTTCCCACTGTCAGGTCATCATCACCGTACTTCGAATCATTGAAATGGAACCCTCCCAGTTTGCCGAAGGTCATGAGCGTGCTCACGACCTGCTCAATGTTAGCGTTCGGCAGATGGTGACCAAGGTCCACCAGCGTGAATGCCTTTGGCCCGAGCTCGTTCGCCAACGTAAAGGACGTTCCCCAGTCGGGGATAACAGACGAATAAAAGTTCGGCTCATAGCATTTGTACTCGATGAACATTTTCCAGTCGGTTGGCAAAGCTTTATAAATTTCCTTCAGCGAATCAAGTACGTTCAGCAGGGCCACCCGGAAATTATTCTGCCCGGGAAAGTTCGAACCGTCAGCCAGCCAAACGGTAAGTGATTTCGATCCCAGCTTTTTCCCGCATCCGATCACTTCGATGTTATGATCGACCGCTTGCTTGCGGGTTTTGTTATCGGTATGACAAAGCGAGCCAAACTTGTAGCTGTGCTGCTGTCCGGCCTGGTCCTGGAAGGTATTGGAATTCATGGCATCGAAGGCAATGCCGTGCGAGGCCGCCCGCTCTTTGATGGCTTTGGTATCTTTGGGAATGTCCCACGGGATGTGCAGGGAGATCGCACCAGCGGACCTTGTGAGTGCATGAAGGATCCCGATATCGTCCAGCTTTTCCTCGAGCGTGCGGGGCTCACCACCGATGGAAAATCGTCCGAACCGGGTGCCGCCTGCGCCCAGCGCCCAGCTGGGAATAGCCACCTGGAAAGCGGCCAGGTCGGTTATGATCTTTTCGGCATCGATCTTTTTCCCGGATAATTTCTCCCGGAGGAAATCCAGGTCGTCCTTATGTGATTTCAACAAGGACTTGTTCTGAGACGAGATTTGATCTTTGGAGATGTTCATTGGTAACCCGATGATTTTTTCCGCACAAATATAAGAGCATTAAAAGAAAAAACCCTCCTGCGCTGAAGCTTCGGAGGGCGAAGGTGGAGACAATGGGAATCGAACCCACAACCTTATGCATGCCATGCATACGCTCTAGCCAGTTGAGCTATGTCCCCATGTAAAAGGGAAACAAAATTATCATTTTTGATAACTTCACACAGTAATTATGGATAAAAAATTACAAGCGGGAATAGAGCAAACGCTTTCGGAAAAATTCAACAGGAAGGTTGTGGTCACCACATGGAGCAGCATAGGAGGCGGGTGCATCAATAATGCGTTGAAGATCGATACATCAGCCGGAAGGTTTTTCATGAAGCACAACGATGCGAAACGCTATCCCGGCATGTTTGAAGCAGAGGCAAAGGGGCTTCAAGTGCTTAAGACTGCGAATGAGATCTTCATTCCTGAAGCGGCTTGTTTTGGAAACAGCGGACAGGAGGGCTTTCTTATCCTTGAGTTTGTTGAGAGCAGCTCACGAAGGAAAGATTTCTTCGAAGATTTCGGGATCCGGCTGGCCTGGCTGCACAGGCATAGTACGGAAAAGTTCGGGCTCGATCATGATAACTATATCGGCTCTCTTCCTCAACGCAACAGGCAGCACACCGCCTGGGCCGAATTCTTTATTGTGGAACGGATGGAAACGCAGATCCGGCTGGCAAGGGATAATCGGGCCGTAGGAAACAGTATTGTTCAGCAGTTTGAAAAAATGTTCAATCGGTTACAGGAAATTTTCCCTGTCGAAAAACCCTCGCTGCTGCACGGTGACCTCTGGAACGGGAATTATATGACCGCTCCCGATGGTTCCGCCTGCCTCATCGACCCGGCCGTGTATTACGGATTTCGTGAAATGGATATCGCCATGAGCAAGCTGTTCGGAGGATTCTCGCCTGGATTTTATTCCGGCTATCATGCGGAATTCCCCCTGGAGAAAGGGTGGGAGGGAAGGATCGATATCTGTAACCTGTATCCGCTCATGGTCCATGTGAACCTGTTCGGTGGCGGGTACCTGCACGATGTGCAGAATATCCTAAAGCGCTTTTAAGATCAGGAATGCGTTGAGCAATACATACAGGCTCAGCGATGAGAAGAGGTAGATCCTATCGAAGCGCTTTGCCTGTACTCCCTTTCCCGAAACGCTCATCCGCCACGCGATAACCGTTAGGATAAGGTGGATCAAAATAAACCCGAACGTGATGACGTGGATCTTATCGACCAGCGTGAACATGGTGGTTTGCGGAAGCAGGCCATCCACGATGTATTTGTTGCCGATCGAGGCGAACAGTGCACCCACCAGGAGCCCGAAACGCTCGGAGTTCTCGGGCCCCATCACGAACACAAGCAACGAGATGCAGAAAGCAACATACACACCGGTAAATAATTTAAAGAACAAGCCGCTTCCTTCACGCCCGATGGTGAATGTGATCTCCATCTGCGGGTAGGTGCTGGTGCCTTTCAGCTCCGGATCGCCATAAGTGGTTTCGTAGGTGCTCTTGTTGGATTTCACATCAAAGCTGTTGATCTTCCAGCCATCGATCCTGATCCGCTTATCGTATTTGCTGTTCTCCTTGTCCGCCACAAAAACCAGCTGATCGATGTTCTTGTTCGCGTCCTCGATGTCGATGAACAGGTATTGCTTATCGAAGGGGAAGTTGCGGATATCCCATTCTTTCTTAATGATGGCCCTGCACTTTTGGGTGGCCCAGTTGATCTTCCCTTTCTTTTCGTTGTCCTGCAGCGAGAATGTATACTCCTTGGAGTTCGTGATCTCCGCAGCTTCCAGCGGTTTCAGCGAATCGTTCGTGTAGTCGTACCAGGTCCAGAAATCCACGCTGTAGGATTTATCGGCCAGCGAGAAATCGAAAATGGAAGTGACATACACACCCACCCTGCAGGTATCAGGTGCATTCTTCCCTGCGAAAAGCGGGCAGGGCAGGAGAAGCAGAAGTTGTACAAGGATTTTTTTCATCGGCTACAAATGGATCAATCTTCCGCCAGCACCACGATCTTATCTTTATCGCTGAACACGATCTTTTCGGATTTCTTCGGGTTTACCTTTACACCGTAGGCCCTGGAAGGATCATTCGCAAACTTCTGGATCTTGTAGCCGATGGCGGTCTCGCCCCTGCGGCAGGCCGCCTCCAGCATGGTAAAAAAGTTGACCTCAAGCCCCGGCTTGATGTAATCGGTGGCCGGCTTCAGGTAGATCTCGCTGCCTTCTGCGGCAAAGAGGTCATCAAATACTTTTTTCAGGTGCTTGTTCTCCGAAAGCTGCGACAACATGAGGCTGATGAGCTTGTCGCTTACAATGAAATCATCGGCCTTGGTCACCTCGGCCAGCTCGCGGTTGCGCACATCGAACATTTCGCTCACGATGCTGAAACGATGGCCGCTTTGGTCGGCAATGTTGCGCAGGTGCAGCAGCGAGATCAGGGTCTTGGCATCTGCTTCCTGCATGTCCATGTCCGAATAGCAAAGGATGATGATGTGATCGAACGAAGGAATGTTGAGCGAATCGAGCGTGGCCTTATCGGCCGTATTGCCTTTCGTGAAGTTCAGCCTTTGTTTTTTGATCTTCGGCTTCAGCGACCCGATCGCTGCTTCCGCTGAAAGGGCTTCGGCCACAACCGTAACCTCCGATCCTTCGGCCACATAATTGTCAAGCTCTTTGATGATCGTTATTCCCTTGTCGTTCCACCCGAGAATGAGCGTGCGCTCTTTTTTAACTCCCTCGCGCTTGCCTTCGTTGATCGCTCCTTCGTTGAGATCAAAATCCTTTTTGCCTGACAGGCGAACGGTATCATCATCTTCCGAGATGGCGATCACCTGGTCGCCCGGCTGCAGTGTCATATCCATTTTGGGATTGATGCTCACCTCCCCGTTCGCGTGGAAGACCCCCATGATGGCCGATTCTTCGTAAGCAAAAAGAGCATCCTTGTACGTTTTACCGGCCAGCGAGTCTTCTTTCTGGAAATAAATTTCAGCCCCGTCAAAGTCGAGCAGCTCGGTGTACACCACGCTCAGGCCCGACTGCCTGCAGGTTTGCGCGGTAACGCGCGCGATCAGGTCACCGGCCAGCACCAGCACCGCCTCGTCATTGCTCACCAGTTCGGCAGCTTCCATGTTCTCTTCCTTCCGGATCTCGGCCACGATGTGATATTTTTCTTTTTTACGGTTCGGGTTATTCGTGATAGCAAGTATCGATTTGATCACGTGCGTATCCGGGTTCTCGCCTTCTTCGGGAGAAAGGATAATGATCGAGCGCGCCTCGTGCGGGCTCACCACCTCCAGGTCGTTCAGGTCGAGCGGGCTGCCCGTGCGGCAGATGATGCGGGTGTTGCGGGTATCCGGGAACTTCGACCGGACCTCATCCTCCATCTCCACCTTATCCTTGTCCGCCAGGATCACGATCTTCGGGTTCTTCTGGTTGGCGTTGGCAATGATCAGCTCCGAGATGATGGAAAACACTTTTGGCGACCAGCCGAGGATCAGCGTATGGTTGCTTTCGAGCACCTTGGAACGTCCTTTCCGCATCTCGTCCATTTTCGATTGCATGCCCGAGGTGAGCGTACCGATGAGCGTGCTCACGATGAATATTCCGCCAACGGTCACCAGCAGCATGATGCCGCGGAGCTTCCACCCGTTATCGTTGGCCACGTTGCCCGAATCCATGGTGCGCATGAGCGTTTGCCACATCGACTCGGCAAGGCTGCCTTCGCTGCCAATGCCGGTTAAGGCCAGGATGGCCGATGCGACCAGTACGATCAGCACCGAGATCACGGCCAGCCAGAGAATAATGGCAATCGTGCCCTTTGAAAGGGTGTTTTCAAATTTATACCGGAAGTATTCCTTCAGGGACGGCTTGTTCCGTGGCATGCGAAAGGTTTAGAAGCCAAAACTATAAAAAAGTAATTATCTTACCTTTACGTCCTCAAGCATTATGTCACAGCAGTTCGAATCAAAAAAAGCGCCCGAGCCGGTCGGGCTTTACCCGCATGCCAGGAGGATAGGCAACCTGCTTTTCCTTTCGGGCGTGGGCCCGCGAGCACGGGGCAGCAAAGATATCCCGGGTGTGAAGCTGAATGAAAAAGGGGAGATCGTTTCCTACGACATCGAGACCCAGTGTCATTCTGTGTTTCAGAACGTACGTTACATCCTCGAAGAGGCCGGCAGCAGCTGGGACAAGATCGTGGACGTGACCGTTTTTCTTACCAACATGAAGGATGATTTCCCGAAGTATAATAAGCTTTGGGCCGAGTATTTTAAGGAGAGCCAGCCCTGCCGCACCACTATCGAGGTGAACTGCCTGCCCACACCCATTGCGATCGAGCTGAAGGTGATCGCAACGGTTTAAGTCCGCCCCGCAATGTAATCGTTGAAAGATCTTAAAAGAATATTCGTCAGCTCCCCGGGCTTCCCGTTCCCGATCATGAGGTCATCCACTTTCACCACGGGCAGAACTTTTTTGGTAGTGCCCGTGATGAATGCTTCATCGGCTTCTTTAAGCTCTGAAACGCGCAGGTCCCTTTCTTCCACTTCAAATCTGTTTTTCGCCAGCTCGATCACGAGTCCCCGTGTAATTCCGTGCAGGATCTTTTCGCGCGGGGTGATGAGCGTGTTCCCTTTGAAGAGAAAAAAATTATTACGGGTGGTTTCCCGTATCTTCCCATCGGAATGGTAGAGGATCTCGTAGGCGCCCCGCCTTCTTTTTTCGTGCTGCAGCCTGATGGCGTTCTTGTAGTTGGTTGTCTTGACCTGGGGGATCTCGCGCTGGAACTCGTTCAGCATGAGCGTTACACCCTGTTCGAAATCTTTTCGTGCCGGTTCCAGCAGCTTTTCGATGATGATGATGAACGTAGGCCGTGAAGGAGTGATCCCATCGCGGGTGTCACCGCCTGTCAGCACCAGGCGTATGCCCACATCTTTTTTAGTTTGCGACTTTTTGATAAGAAGGCTGATGATTTCCCCGACCCTCCTTACGCTCACCGGCAGCCTCATGCCCAGCTCCCTGGCTGAATTCGAAAAACGCTGAAGGTGCTTTTCGAGCAGGAAAGGTCTCCGGTCGTACGTACGCAGGTAATCAAAAACGGCATAGCCGCGCAAAAGACCGATGTCGTTAACAGGAACTGTTGCTTTGTGCGCGGAAAGTATCCTGCCGTTGATACAGCAATAGTAAGGCACGTGCAAAGTTAAAAACAAACATTTACCCGCTTCACCGGATGCCGGTCACCCGCAGCTCCGTTCTTCGGTTGAGCTGCATTACGGTTTCGTAGTCATCTTTATTTACCAGCCTGGGCACGTTCTTGTCGATCCATTCCCGCGTGAGCCGGGTTCCCTTGTGAAGCATCTTCCCGCTGGGAAGAGTAACGTCCTTCTGTATAATTCGCGGGGCAGTTTCACCATATCCTTTTGCATGGACCATCGAGGAGTCAATGCCTTCTTCTTTTATGAGATACTCCACAATGCTCCGTGCTCTCATCCCGGATAGCTTTAAATTATAGCGTTCATCGTTCCTGTAGTCCGTATGATTGGCTACTTCCACAACAAGGTCATGCTTCCTGATAAAGTTTGCGATCACCTTTAAGGAATCGTAAATACCCGCTTCCCGGTTAAAGCATCCTTTTCCCCCGTCAAGATAAAAGATTATCAACGGGCACCTGATAACATCGCCAACGTAAAAGACAGAATCACCCGTGCTTTTTTCAAGACGGCTTGCTTGTGCCTGCAGCAGGCAGCCATAGAACAAGAATGCAGCGAGCGCGTAGCTTTTCGTGTTCCTGTAACGCAAGACCCGGAAAAAGATACGGCTTACAGCTTCACGCTCACCTGGACGGCAAACGTGCGGGGCGGCTGCACATCGCCCGGGCGGCCCATGTATTCGTGGTTCAGGATATTGTTGGCAATGAAGGCGATCTTCGTTTCCTTGCTCAGCCGGAACCCGATCCGCAGATCAAAAACAAGATCGCCCTTGTTGTGTATCTCCCGGTAGCTTTTCAGCCCGGGCAAAATGTAGACATCGAAGTTGGGCAGGTATTCTTTCAGCAGCTTTTCTTCGAACCGCCTGTCAATGTTCACCATGAAGCTGTTGTAGCGGAAGCCGAAGCCGAATGAGAATTTTTTGTATTCGAGCTGCACATCGGCCTTTGCGGAATGCTTGTACCGGTACTTCAGCACATTCTCGGTGGTGCTGAGGGTCGTATCTTTTTTCGGATCAAAGCCCGGAATGACCGGATTGAGGTAAGTGTATCCTCCCATCAGCGCAACATTCACCTGGCCTGCCTTTCCTTCGCCCCCCGCTTCCAGCTCGAAACCAGAGATGCGTGCATGCTCCACGTTCTGGCTCTTGAAGCCTGCCGCGTCCGTAATGTCGTTGAGCGTTTGCGGGGGATGCGTGAAGTAATAATCAAAATAGAATTCGATCATGTTCTTGTACTCCGTTTGAAAAGCGGCCAGGTCCACATAACCTTCCCATTCGGATATCTTTATTCCCTGCCGTACGCCAAGTTCTGCGCTCCAGCCCGTTTCGGGCTGCAGCGAAGGATTGGGAAATATTTTCAGACCGCTCACAGTGGTCGATACGAATTTTTCGGCTACGGCCGGGAACCGGTACCCCTGGCCGAACGAGGCGCGCAGGTGCGTAGCTACGAACAGCTGGTAGTTGATGCCCATGCGCATCACCGGCTTGATGGGAAGCGTAGTGGTGTCGCTTCCGTGAACGATATAAGCCTTGGTCTCCGCGGTATCCACCTTGAAATATTCTCCGCGCACTCCCAGCGAAACGCTCAGCCGGTTCCACCGCTTGTCCAATTGCGCGAACACGGAAAAGTTATTGCTCGTATGGTTCCCGTAAAGGGAATCGGAATGAACCGTAGAATAGCTGGCTACCGTCCCGATGGTCGCTGTAAGCTCGTTCTTCGCGCGGAGCTGGTATTGGTATTCCCCGTAGTAAAAGTCACCGGTCGACTCCTGGTTGGTGTTGTTTTGGTTCGTAGTATTGAAGTACCGGATGTGCAACGCATGGCGGTTCCCTTTTGCGTTCGTATAGGTGATGAAGGGATCAACATTGGTTCGGACCAGGTGCGATTCGCTCAGGGTCCCGTCTGCTGGCAGGAAGGCCTCGTTTGCGCTTTTCCAGAGGAGGAATACTCCTCCATCATTGGTCATGGTGTTAAAGTTCACGCCATAGGAAAGCCCCTGCACTTTTTTCGACCGGTAACGCGTATTCATGTTGAAGCGGTAACGGTGCTCGGTCTCGCCTTGCCGATAACCCTCATCGCTGAAAATGTTTCCCCCGATCCCCAGGTCGAAATTTTTGATCTGCCGCGAGTGGAAGAAATTTGCTCCGAAGTAACCCGGGTTCGTGTTTTTCCACCAGCGCAGGGAGTCCCGTTCCGGGTTGTCATACACGCCATTGAAAATATTCACCGAAGTGCGTGGTGTTTCCCGCGGGTAGGCTGTGCGGATGTTGATCACCCCGTTCAGTGCCGATGAGCCGAATAGCGCGGAAGAAGCGCCTTTGATCACTTCGATCTGCTCGAGGTTCTCGACCGGGAGAAAATTAAATTTGATGTCGCCTGCATCGGCCGAAAGCATCGGCAGGTCGTCCACCAGCAGCAGCACGCGGCTGCCCGCTCCGTAGGCAAAACCGCTGCCCCCGCGTATGCTCACCTGCCCGTCCATCACGTTCACACCGGGCGTCTGGTCCACGATGGTCTCCATGTTCGTGGTGTTTCGGTTCTCCACCAGCGCAGGCTTGATCACTTCCATCGAAACGGTCACTTTCTCGATCTTCTGCTCGAACTTGCCGGCTGATACCACCACGGTGCCCAGCTCCTTTGCTTCGGCCTGGAGCGCAACGTTCAGAACAAGCGTATCATTTTCCTTCACGCTTACTTTTTTTTCAAGCACCTTGTACCCCACGAAAACATATTGGATCGTACGATCGCCCGCATCAGCAGCAACGAGATAATTACCGCTCGTATCGGTTTGCGCGGCAGGCTTTCCATCCATTTTTATTGTTACAAGCGGCAGGGGTTCGCGGGTTGAGCCGTCTGTCACCCGCCCTTTGATGAGGGCTTTTTGACCGAAAGCAAAAGAGATGGTGAAAATTAAAATGCCTGCCAATAGGCTTCGCATAAGCCGATTGAATTATTTTTGTAAAGATAATATTAAGGAAATACAATCTTTGCGCCATATGAATGACCTGGTAGTTCATGGATGAGGATCTTAAATATAAAATAGGCGTCACCCTGCTGCCCGGTGTGGGTGATGTATTGGCGAAGAGCCTCGTGGCCCATTGCGGAAGCGCAGAAGGTGTGTTCAAAGAAAAAGGGCCGAAGCTCCAGAAGATACCCGGCATCGGTACGATCAGGGCAGAAGAGATCGATGCGGTGAAGGAGCAGGTGCTCGAAAGGGCAGGGGAAGAAATGGATTTTATCACGAAAAAAGGAATAACCCCGCTCTTCTTCACCGATAAGAGCTATCCCAGGCGGCTTACACACTGTGACGATTCTCCCGCCATGCTTTATTATAAAGGCAGCGCCAACCTGAATGCCGCGAAGATCATCGCCATTGTGGGAACGCGGCTCCCTACCGATTATGGAAAAGATTTTTGCAGTGAGCTCGTATGCGGCCTGAAGGAATACGGTGCGCTGATCACAAGCGGGCTGGCATACGGCATCGATACAGCCGCCCACCGCTCGGCACTGAAGAACGGTTTGCCCACGGTGGGCGCTCTTGCGCATGGCCTCGACCAGGTCTACCCTCCGGAGAACAACTCGCTTGCGGAGAAAATGCTGGAGAATGGAGGCCTGATCACGGAGTTTCCTCACAAGACGAAAATGGACCCTTCTTATTTTCCCAGAAGGAACCGCGTGGTGGCAGGCATGAGCGATGCCATAGTGGTGATCGAATCAAAACCGGGCGGGGGCGCGCTCATCACAGCTGAACTGGCCAATAACTACAACCGCGATGTGTTCGCACTGCCGGGCCGGATCGGGGATGTGTACAGCGAGGGATGCAACCAGCTGATCAAGATCAACAAGGCCGCACTGATCACATCGGTGAAGGACATTGCATACATCCTCGGCTGGGAGCAGGAAAAGGCGAAGCCTAAACAGCAGAAGGAGCTATTCATTGAACTGAACGAGGACGAAAGGAAGCTGGTTTCCTTCCTGAAGGAAAAAGATTCGGCCCACATCGATGAGCTGTGCTATTCTTCGGGTCTCTCGATGAGCAAGGTCTCTTCGCTGCTCTTTACGCTGGAGATGAGAGGGTTGCTAAAGACCCTGCCGGGTAAGATGTACAAGCTGAATTAATTTCCTTGCAGCACCAGCCGCTTAGTTTCTATCCCATTCTGCAGAACGAGTTTTACGAAATACACTCCGTCAGTAAAGCCGCCCAGGTCGATCGATACAGTTGCCTGGCCCTTACCTGGTGTTGCCAGGATCAGTTCACCAGTAACATTGTATACCAGGGCGCTCATTATCTTATCTTCTTTGGCGGTAAGCAAAAATTTTCCCATTGATGGGTTTGGATAGACTGTGATCTTGATTTTTCCCTGCCCGGGAGAAGATACTCCGGCTGAAAGCGTATCCCAGAACGCGTAGAGCCATCCATCTTCGGAACTGATATACAACGTTCCGTCCGAATCAAGTGCGGGCGAAGCTTCGGTGATGCGTCCACCGGTGGTATAGGTCCATTTTATCGTTCCATTCTTGTCCAGCGCATAAATCCTGTGATCGACCGCCCCGGTGAACACCGTTCCTTCGTTGTCGGTGACCGGGAAGGCAAGCACCCCGTAAAAGTTTGATTGGTTCGGATCAGGCCCCGTTTGGTAACTCCACTTTACCTGGTGTGTCTTGCCATTGATGGCCCGGATGATCCCTTTGTTGGAACCGATGTAGATTGTGGTGTCGGGCGTTAACGAAGGTGAGATGATCCCTGCGATCTCGTTCTGAAAAGTTCCCGCGCTCCATTGCAGGACCCCGTTATTGTTCAGGACGTATAGGATCGGTTGTGCCGCTTCATAAATCAATCCATCCATGCCGATCACAGGCGAACCGCAATGCACACCACCTGTGCCCTGCACAATGTATTTCCACTTTAACGTTCCGTTCGGGTAGAGCGCATAAATGGTGGAATCACTTTTTTTATGAGCATCACCACCGCCAATGAGAATGCTGCCATCGGTGGCGATGGCAGGCGGATAAGAAACAGCCCCCGAAGTAAAATATTTCCACTTTAAGGTCCCGTTCCAGGTGTTGATCGCATATACGTAGCGGTCCCAGCATCCCTGGTAGAGCACGCTGTCGTTAGCAGACACTGTAGTTCCGAAGATCATCGTATCGCCTGCCGTGTAGCTCCATTTTTGGTTCCCCAAGCTGTCGAGCGCGATTATGTTCTTCAACGAAACGATATAAATGTTGTTGCCATCCTTTGAAAGGGCAGGACCCTGCGCGCCCGGGTAAGGTTTTGTCCATTTTAGATTGCCGCTTCTGTCGAGTGCAGTTATTTTGTTCGGGCCGCAGACATAGATGCGACCGGTATTGGAAATGGCTATGCTGTTCGGCCCCTGTCCGCCCGATTGCCCGAGGTTATACTTCCATTTTACAGTTGCGCTTTGCGGTCCCTTCACATTCATGTTGCCGGCATGCGCCTGGTCCTTATGGAACATTTGCCAGGGGTGCTGTTGGGCACGAAGGTTAAAGGATGTTACAATAATAAGGAAGAGAATAATGCGTTTTTTCATGGGCAGGGAGATTATTCCGTATTAGGACGGGTATACTTGTCAGAAAGTTACTTGCTTTTTTCTGCGTAACTTTGTTCCGACCAAAATCAATTACAATGTATCCCGAAGTGATCGTAAAACCAATGAAGGAGGAGCTCACCAATGTGGGCTTTGAGGAACTGCTTACACCCGATGCTGTTGACCAGGCCGTGCAAAGCAAGGGCACGGTGCTGATCGTTGTGAACTCGGTTTGCGGCTGTGCGGCAGGCGCAGCCCGCCCGGGCGTCCGGCTGGCCGTCCAGCAATCATCAAAGAAACCCAGCCGGCTTACCACCGTGTTTGCCGGTGTGGACACCGAAGCCACTGCGCAGGTGCGTAAACACTTCCTGCCGTACCCGCCTTCCTCGCCATCCATCGCCCTGCTGAAGGATGGGAAGCTCGTGCATTTCATCGAGCGGCATCATATCGAAGGAAGAAGCGCAGAGATGATCGCGGAGAACCTGAAAATGGTTTTCGAAGAGTTCTGCTGAAGGGCCTCTATTTTCTTTCCACCACCTTAGGCGTTCGGAAGTAATCCGAATCGTGCCGGGGTGCATTCCTAAGCGCGTCCTGGCGGGAGATGTCGGTTTTCGCTTCATCCTCGCGCAGCACGTTCGTTTCTTCGTTCATGTAGATGAGGGGCTCTGTCTCCGATGTGTCCAGCTCATTGAGCTTTTCAATGAAGTTTAACATCCGGTTCAGTTCATTGATAATGCGTTCGCTTTCCTGGTCCCTGAACTCGAGCCGGGCCAAATGAGCGATCTCTTCGACCAGTTTTTTATCTACGTTCATCCTGCAAGGTTATTTTTGATCACATCGAAAACCTGCGACCTCAAAGATACCAAATCGTGCTGGGTCATGCCTTTCGTTTCGATCGGCCGGTGGATCGTGGCCCTGGACAGCCCCGGCCCCCCGTGCACTTTGAAAAATCCCCCGCTTTGAAGGAGTTTCCAGTTATCCTTGAACGTAATCGGCACGATGGGGACCTGCTTATCGATCGCCAGGCGGAAGGCCCCGTTCTTGAACGGCCTCAGGTTGCCTTTGGCGTCAATGGTGCCTTCGGGGAAAATGAACAGGCTGAGCCCTTTGTCGATGTCCGATCCCGCGCGCACGAAAGCGCGGTGCGAACCCACCATGCTCTTGCGGTCCACCAGGATGTTCATGTCGCGGAAGAAGATGCGGAACAGCGGGGCATTATCGAGCTCGGCCTTTCCCATGAAGACAAAATATTTAGAAAGGATCACGTAGCAGGCCACAATGTCGAGGTAAGACGTGTGATTCGCCACGTAAATGCAGGGCTGCGGAATGTTCTCCATCGCGATCTCCCTGCGTGTGCGCGTAAAGATGCCGTTGCAGTAGAAGATCATCTTCGCCCAGAACCGCATCAGGGAAAAGGCTGCATCGTAGCGTTCTCTTTTCGAAAGCACGACCAGGAAAGCGGGGTAAAAGATCACCAGTTCGATCACGAACGTAACGGCCAGCCAGCATTTCCACAAGGTGCGGGGTATGAGCAGGAGAATGTTCACCGTTCAAAGTTAGGAAACCTCGCTAAATCCGATTTACGATTAACTTTGCCGCCATGGCGCGCATACTCACAGGCATCCAGAGCACGGGAGTGCCGCACTTGGGTAACATCCTCGGTGCGATGCTTCCTGCGATTGCGCTCTCGGACAAAAAAGAGAACGATGCGTTCCTGTTCATTGCCGACCTTCACTCGCTTACAGCGATCAAGGACGCGGAGGTGCGGAGGAACAATACATACGGTGTGGCCGCAGCGTGGCTGGCCTTCGGCTTCGACATCGAGAAAAATGTTTTCTACCGGCAGAGCGATGTAACCGAGGTGTGCGAGCTCACCTGGTACCTCAACTGCTTCACGCCCTATCCCATGCTGGCCAACGCCCATTCGTTCAAGGATAAATCGAACCGGCTGAGCGATGTGAATGCCGGGTTGTTCACTTACCCGGTGCTGATGGCGGCCGACATCATTTTGTACGATGCCAACTTTGTGCCGGTGGGCAAGGACCAGCAGCAGCACCTGGAGATGACGCGGGACATTGCTACCGCTTTCAACAGCACCTGCGGGGAAACATTCGTGATACCCGAGCCGCTGATCGATGCGCAGGTGATGATCGTACCGGGCACGGACGGGCAGAAGATGAGCAAATCCTACAATAATTTCATCGACATCTTTCTCCCTGAAAAAGAACTGAAGAAGCAGGTGATGAGCATTGTTACCGACAGCACCCCGCTGGAGCAGCCCAAGGACCCGGACGCCTGCAATGTATTTGCTTTATACAAGCTGCTTGCAGAGCCTGCACAGGCGGAAGAAATGCGGAACAATTACCGGAGCGGGAATTATGGTTATGGCCACGCCAAAACTGCATTGCATGAACTGATACTTCATAAGTTCAAAAAAGAAAGAGAAAAATTCAACACCTTCATGGCCGATAAGGACCTGCTGGAGAAAAAACTTCTTATCGGGGCGGAGAAGGCAAGATCTGTGGCCCGCAGCACGCTAAAACGAGTGAGAACAAAACTTGGATATTAAAAACCCCGATTGACCGATCGGGGTTCTCTTTTATTGCACCAGTATTTTTCGCGTGGACATTCCGCTGGGCGTGCTCAGCCGCACCAGGTAGATGCCAGGGATAAGATTTTTCCTGTTCAGCGAGAGCTCATGCTCACCTGCAGCCAGCTCCGAGTTCACAATAGTCATCGTTTCCTTCCCGAGAAGGTCGAACACCTTCACCTGCACATTTTCCTTCTGGTTCAGCTGGAAGTAAACGGTCGAGACCTCGCTCACCGGGTTGGGGTAAACGTTAAATGCGAAGTTTGACGAGTTCATCTCACCGATGCCGAGCGGGTTCTGCACGTTGATGTCATCTATGTAAATGTTGTTCCCTCCCCCGCTGATGAACTGGAACTTGATACGGAAGTTAGTGTTATTGGCATAGGGGGAAAGATTGATGCTGTCCAGCCTCCACTGTGAAGCGTTGCTCGGAGCCCAATTGGTGGTTTGAGGGCTCACGGTCTTGAGCCCTGCACCTGCTTTGGTTAATTTAAGCGTCCAGGTCCTTCCGCAATCCTGGGAAATAAATACCCTCAGCATGTCGTTGTCCGTAGAGGTTTTCTGTGCGGATGCGGTCCGGAAATAAAGCTTAGGATTGTTAACGGTCGTCAGGTTGTAGGAGGGCGAGCAGAGCTCATCGGTTTCGCCTCCGAACTGGCCGAAGTTCACGATTCGCACTGATTTGACACCCGTATACCCGGCCAGGTTGGTCACGGTCCAAACGGGAGAGCTGCCGAACACGATCCAGTTGCTGTTGGGCACCGATATCGTTTCAAAGCTTTCGCTGAAGGGGGTATTGAACTGCGCGGTGGTGGAGTTCACGTAAATATAGCTGGTCTTGGTAAGCGATCCGGTGCCGGCATTGTTGGTCACGGTGAGTGAAACACTGTACGTGCCTGGGCTTGCATACTGGACCACCGTAACCGAATCGGCAGCGGTGTAAGGCGATACGAACGTAGCGCCCGGGCAGCTCCAGCTCCAGGTGGCAGTCTTGCCGCCCGAGTTGAACGCAGTGAGCGTGATCTGTGCGTTGGGGCATACCATCCGGTAATCGGCATTGAAGTCGGAAATGGGCTTGCAGAGCACTGCGGGCGAGCCGTCAGTCCCCGTAGCGGTCAGGTTGGCAGCGGTGGGAAGATTGTTGCGCTGGCCGACCGCGCTGTTCAGCGCATTGCGCATGCGGGTCTTCTGGTCGATGGTAAACATCCTTGAGCAATAGGAGTATTCCATGTAGTTCTGTACGTTCTCTTCCACGTTGGCCGTGCAGATCTTATTGTTGGTAAGATTGCAGGTCGTCCAGCCTTTTGTGATAGGAGTGTCATTCACAAAATCGTCTCCGCACGATACACCGGGCTGGTTGGTGCTTCCCCAGGTGTGAAGCAGGTTCAGGAAGTGGCCCGTTTCGTGCGTGAGCGTGCGCGAGGTGACCACGCTGCTGGTTCCGATGCTTCCCACGTAAGTGTCCAGCACGATGATCCCGTCCACATTGGCAGTGGGCGCCACACCGGGCAGGTAGGTATAGCCTGCTGCTCCGTTGGAGATGTTCCTCACCACCCAAATGTTCAGGTACTTGCTCCGCGGCCACGGGTTCAGCTTGCTCAGGTCGTCACCGATGTAGGTCTTTTCCGATGCGATGCGATCGATGCCGGTGGTGCAGTTGCCATTCGGGTCCTTCTGGGCCAGGCGAAACTCGATCTCCGCATCAGCGATGATCGGTTGGAAAGTGGGAACCACGCTGGCTGTATCTGCGTTCTGCTTGCGGAAGTCGCGGTTCATGATGGAAATGGCATCATACACCTGCGCATCCGAGATGTTTTCCGTGCCGTAGTTGTGAATGATGTGGAACACTACGGGGATAATGTAAACGGGAGGCATCGATTCGGTTTGAACCGGCTCGTGATCGTATGTCCTCAGTACGTTCTGCTGGTAGATCTGAAGCAGCTCAGGGTGTTCCTGCAGCGCTTTGTGCACGGCCTCATCGGTTCCGCACGGGCGAAGCGACTGGGCGTTCACCTGTGTTCCATAAAAGAAAAGCAGGGCAGCGGGTAAAAATTTTCTCATGGTTATTGATTTAAAGGTCCCTCAAGGAAAGAACAACATCTTTCAGGGATGATGGATGGGCTAAGATACGAAAATATTTCTCCGCCACAACGGCTGGATCGAGGAGCTGGCCGGTGCTCTTGTAGTTCACAAAATCATCGAGCCGGCTGAAATCTTCCTTCGGCACTTTGCGGATGTTGGTCTGCATGTCCGTTTCCACAACGCCCGGGGCGATGGCGAACACGTGGAAACCGTGCTTCGCGGTGGTTTTTTGCTCCAGGTCAATCACCCGGCTGAACAGGTCCAGCCCTGCTTTGGAAGCGCAGTACACGCTCCACCCGTCAATGGGATATTTTCCAGCGCCCGAGCTGATGTTCAGGATGATCTTCTCCGCAACCGAATCTTTATAGGCGGGAATAAAATTATTCATCAGCAGGCAGGGGGCTACCAGGTTCAGATTGTAGTCCTTTATTAAGGTATCGTTCGAAAGCCGCCCCACCGGCTTCACCTCGCCCATTGCACCGGCATTGTTCACCAAGAAGATATTTTTTGCATCGGGATGTTTTTCGAATTGAAAACCTTTCACCTTGCTCACATCCGAAAGATCCAGGGTAATGTGCTTGTAGTTCCTGTGTTCGATGGACCGGCTCCGGGCGATCCCGATGACAGTATTTTCTTTTTCCTTCAAAAGAAATTCAGCCATCGCTTTGCCGATGCCGCGTGAAGTGCCGGTGATGTAATAGTAGTTCATTCCAGGGCCTGCTTCAGGTCTTCCAACAGGTCATCGCCATCCTCGATGCCCACGCTCAGCCGCAGCAACGAATCCACCACGCCTGACTTTTCCCTTTCGGCTTTCGGGATGCTGGCGTGGGTCATGCTGGCCGGGTGGCCGATGAGCGATTCCACACCGCCCAGCGACTCGGCCAGGGAGAACACTTTCATGGAAGAGGCCAACCTGAACGCTTCTTCCATGCTGTTCCCCTTCATCGTGAAGGAGATCATCCCGCCAAAGTCTTTCATCTGCTTTTTTGCTACGGTATGATTGGGGTGATCGGGCAGGCCGGGCCAGTACACCTTGTCGATCTTCTTATGCCCGCGCAGGAACTCCGCCACCTTTCGCCCGTTCTCGCAGTGGCGCTGCATGCGCACGTGCAGCGTTTTGATCCCCCGCAGCACGAGGAAACAATCCATCGGGCCGGGGTTGGCACCGCAGGAGTTCAGTATGAAGGCAAGCTGCTCGAACAGTTTGTCATCGTTGGTGCAAAGGGCGCCCATCACCACATCGCTGTGTCCGCCCAGGTATTTTGTGACCGAATGCATTACGATGTGCGCGCCCAGGTCGAGCGGATTCTGCAGGTAGGGAGAAGCGAACGTATTGTCAACCACAAGCGTCAGCCCTTTTTCCTTCGCGATCTTTGTGCACGCTGCAATATCGATGATCTTCATCAGCGGGTTCGTGGGTGTTTCCACCCAAAGCATTTTGGTCTTGCCGTTGATGTGCTTACCGATGTTCGAAACATCGGTCATGTCAGCGTAATGGAATTTTATTCCGTAATTGGAAAATATCTTCTCGAACATCCGGTAACTGCCCCCATACAGGTCATCGGTGGCGATCACCCCGTCACCGGGCTTCAGCAATTTAATAATGGCATCGCTTGCGCCCATCCCGCTCGAGAAGCAAAGGCCGTGCTTCGCATTCTCGAGTGAAGCGATGCAATGCTCCAGCGCGGTTCGTGTCGGGTTCTTTCCCCGTGCATAGGCATAGCCCAGGTGCTTGCCCGGTGACTGCTGAACATAGGTGGAGGTCTGGTAAATGGGCGTCATGATGGCACCGGTGCTCTTATCCGGCTCCTGCCCGGCATGGATGGCTTTTGTTGCGAACTTCATATGCATTGATTTGAGGAGTTCAAAGGTAAACCTATTTAAATAAATTTTACTTTTCTTCCCTTGCATCGTACCTTTGCCGCCATCATTTTTCCTCCTGCAATGAAGAAGATCTATTACCTCTCCACCTGCGACACCTGCGCCCGCATCATGAAAGAGCTGAAGATCACTCCGAAGAACTTCCGGCTGCAGGATATCAAGACCGAGAAGATAACACCCGCCCAGATCGAGGAGATGAAAAACCTGGCGGGCAGCTATGAAAAGCTTTTCAGCCGGGTAGCGCTCAAGTTCAGGGCGTGGGGCTTGAACAAAAAAGAGCTTTCCGAGCGCGATTACAAGAACTACATCCTGGAAGAATACACCTTTCTGAGGCGGCCGGTGATCATCATCGGCAAAAAGGTCTTTATCGGCAATGCGCCCAGCAATATCGAAGCGGTGAAAGCGGAGCTGAGAAATGAATAAGAGATCTTCCGCGCACATTGCGCTCTTCACCGCCCAGGTGCTTTATGCCGCCAGCTTTCCCATCGCCAAGATCGTGATGGAAAATATTCCCGACCCGGTGCTGGTGCTGCTGCGGGTGAGCGGTGCCGTTGTGCTGTTCTGGACAGCTTCTGTATTCATAAATGAAAAAGTAAACAAAAAAGATTTCATCAGGCTTTTGCTGCTCGCCCTGTTCGGTGTTGCCATCAACCAATCGCTGTTTCTGAAAGGGCTCCACCTTACTTCACCCATCGATGCGGCCATCATGATGATCACTTCCCCCATCCTGGTTCTGGTGATCGCGAGCTTTGTGATCAGGGAACGGATCACGCTGCTGCGGTTTGCGGGCATTGTCATCGGATTCGCTGGTGCGGCCTTCCTCGTGCTGCAGAACTTTCATTCCGGTTCAACGAGCTCATCGTTCATAGGCGATCTGTATGTGTTCATCAATGCCATCTCCTGGGGTATGTACCTGGTGCTGGTGAAACCGCTCATGCAGAAATACCATACCGTCACCATTCTCAAATGGACCTTTTTGTTCGGCCTCCCGATGATCCTGCCGTTCGGCCTGTATCATCTTGGGGAAGTGGATTGGTCCACTCTCAGCGGAACGGTCATCCGCGATATTCTCTTCGTGGTGGTGTTCACCACGTTCGTGGCCTACCTGCTCAATACCTACGCGCTCAGGGAGCTTTCTCCCTCGGTGGTCAGTGCGTACATCTATCTTCAGCCGTTATTAACGGCCCTCATCTCCATCTACTATTTTAATATGGATACGCTCTCCTGGCAAAAAGCGGTCTCTGCCGTAATGATATTTGCAGGGGTCTATCTCGTAAGCATCCCGCCCCGCCCCGCCCGCTGACCGCTCTCGCATTTCCTCTTATCTTTACGCCAAACTGTTTTACTATGTTCAGATCCATGACGGGATTCGGCAAGGCGCAGATCGTGTTCAAGGGAAAGCTCTACACGGCCGAGATCCGTTCGCTCAACAGCAAGCAGCTCGACCTCAACCTGCGCATCCCTTCCTCGTGCCGGCACAAGGAGCCGGAGCTGCGCAACGAGATCGCAAAGGAGGCAGAGCGGGGCAAGATCGATTTTTCCATTTACATTGAATCGACTGGCGAGAGCACGGCCATCATCAACAAGCCGCTTGCAAAAAACTACCACCGCGAGCTGAAAGCATTGGCCGTTTCGCTGAACGAAAAGAACGCTTCGCTGCTTGACCTGGTGATGCGCATGCCCGATGTGATGAAGCCCGAGCGCGAGGAGCTGAGTGAAAAAGAATGGAAGCACGTGCATTCGTGCGCGCTGAAAGCCCTGCAGGCCTTTTCAAAGTTCCGCGAAGCGGAAGGCCGCTCGCTCCGCAACGACCTGGAGAAACGGATCGGCCTCATTTCCCACCTGCTTGCATCGGTGGAGGCGGTCGACAAGAAGAGGCTGCCGGCCATCCGGTTGAAGCTGATGACCGCAGTGGAAGAGCTGAGAACGAACGTGGACATGAACCGGTTCGAACAGGAGCTGATCTTTTACATGGAGAAGCTTGACATTACGGAAGAAAAGGTGCGCCTCAGGACCCATTGCGGTTATTTTCTCGAAACGCTGAACGAGAGATCACCCGGCAGGAAGCTGAACTTCATCGCGCAGGAGATCGGGCGCGAGATCAACACCATCGGGTCGAAGGCCAGCGATGCCGACATGCAGAAGCGGGTGGTGGAGATGAAGGACGAGCTGGAGAAGATCAAGGAACAGCTCAACAACGTGCTATGAGCCGACAGGGCAAACTGGTGATCTTTTCGGCACCGAGCGGGGCGGGCAAGACCACCATCGTCCATCATTTGCTTCAAAAATTTCCCAACCTCGAATTCTCGGTATCGGCCACCAGCCGCCCCAGGCGGGGAGATGAATCCGAAGGCGTGGACTATTATTTCATTTCGGTGGAAGAGTTCAAAAAAAAAATAAACGCCAGCGAGTTCATTGAATACGAAGAAGTATACAGGGACCAGTTCTACGGCACGCTGAAAAAAGAAGTGGAGCGCATCTGGAGCAAAGGCCATCACGTGATCTTTGATGTGGACGTGCAGGGCGGCCTGAACCTGAAAAAACAATATCCATCCAATTCACTGGCGGTTTTTGTGATGCCTCCTTCTTTACATTCGCTGGAAGAGCGCCTGAAAAAAAGAGAGACCGAAACTACCGACAGCATAGCCCGAAGAATGGCCAAGGCTCCCGGGGAAATGGAAGAAGCGAGGCATTTTGATGTCATCCTGAAGAATGATGATCTCGAAAAGGCTTTTTTACTGGCAGAAAAAATAGCGGGCGAATTTCTACAACGATGAAGATCGGCCTTTTCTTCGGCTCGTTCAATCCCATCCACAAAGGTCACCTGGCCATTGCCGGGTATATGCTGAAGCATACGGACCTCCGGCAGGTCTGGTTCGTGGTTTCACCGCACAATCCTTTTAAGAATGAAGACGCGCTGCTGCCTGACTGGCTTAGGCTCGGGTTGGTAAGGAAAGCGGTCGGCAAGGACCGGCATGTCCGCGTTTGCGATGCGGAGTTCAGGCTCAGCAAGCCTTCGTACACCATTCACACGTTGTCGCATCTCCGGAAAAAATTTCCAAAACATACATTTGCCATCATCGCGGGTACGGATGTGCTGGAGCACCTTCACAAGTGGAAAAGATTTGCGCAGATCCTGGGGAAGCACGAGCTGTTCATTTATCCCCGCAAGGGACATCCGGGCGGCCTGCTGCGCAGCCACAGGAATGTGCGGATGACCAAAGCCCCGCTGCTCGATTTCTCAGCTACGGAGATCCGCAAAGCTGTTCTGGAGGGGAAAGGCATAAAGAAATATCTTCCCGCTTCTATCACGCGTGAATCGAAAGCTATCCGGACCTTCTTAAGTCAGCATTAATCGGTGTGCGGAGCGGGATCCGGTCCCTTTGTCTCTTCGGGCAGAACAGGAGATCCCTGTGAAACGACCTGCGGTTGTTCCGTTCGTTTGGATGGCCAGAACCTTTTCTGAAAAATCAGCAGCAGCAGCACGCCAACTGAGATGGAAGCATCCGACAAATTGAAAACCGGGCGGAAGAAAATGAACTCTTCGCTTCCCCATACAGGGAACCACGATGGAAAATGTCCTTCAATGATGGGGAAGTAGAACATGTCCACCACTTTCCCATGCAGAAACCCCGCGTAGCCTCCTTCGTGCGGGAGCAGGCCGGCCACCTGCCCGTCACTGCTGCTGAACAGTAGTCCGTAAAAGCAGCTGTCGATGATATTGCCCAGCGCACCTGCGAAGACCAGCGAGATGCTGACGATAAGGCCGGGGTGCGCATGTTTCCGGATGATGCGGACCAGGTAGTAGCCGATGCCGAAGACCGCCAGGATACGGAACAGGCTCAGGAAAAATTTTCCCCACGAGCCCTGCAGCTCCAGTCCGAACGCCATGCCGTTGTTCTCGGTAAAATGAATGATGAACCAGTCACCGAATATGTGCTTCTGCTCGCCCAGCATCATATGCGTCTTGATCCAGATCTTCAGGGCCTGGTCGCATGCAAGAATCAGGAAAATAATAAGGAGTGATCGTTTCACGAGGTCAGTTAAAAGCCGGCTGCAAAGTTATGCAGCCGGCTTTGATTTTTAAAAAGAATTTCAGATCGATTGGGCCAGCTTGGCATCGATGCTCAGCGTGGCATGCGGAACGCTCCGGAGTCTTTCCTTGGGAATGAGCTTGCCGGTAACGCGGCAGATGCCGTAGGTCTTATTCTCGATGCGGATGAGTGCATTCAGCAGGGCCTGGATGTATTTTTCCTGGCGGGCAGCCAGCTGGGCCGTTTCTTCCTTGCTCAGCACATCCGAGCCGTCTTCCAGCAATTTGAAAGTAGGAGAGGTGTCATCCGTGCCGTGATCATCCTTGTGGGAAAGCGAAGAGCGGAGCAGCTCAAGGTCGCGCTGTGCTTCCTCGATCTTCCCGAGGATAAGCTCTTTGAACTCGGCAAGTTCTTCATCGGAGTAGCGTAAGCGGTTGTCTTCTTTGTATCCCTTGGGCTTCGGTTGTATTTTCGCAATAGGATTAGCCTCAATGGCCGGCTTGGGTTTTACTGCCTGCACCACGTTTTGTTTTTTTGCAGGGGTTTTCTTAAGTGGTTTCTTTGCTTTTTTTGCTGCAACCCTTGGAGCTTTTTTCTTAGCCAGTTTTTTTACGGCTTTCCTGGCCGGCTTCTTTTTACTCTTCGCGGCTTTTGTTTTCTTCTTCTTGGCCATGACAATCAGTTTAATTTATGTATGCTGATCAGGGTTTTAATCTCTGCATCCACTTCCACCAGAACAGCATCCTTATCGTTCAGCTCGGGCACCAGTTCAAGCGATGAAGCGAGTGTTTCAGAGCAAATATAGGATTTATTATCAGACACGGCTTTATCGATTTTCGCATTGGATTTGATGCGCAACGCGATCTTGTCGGTCACTTCTAAGTCCTTGTCCTTCCGCAAGTTCTGTATCCGATTTACCAGTTCCCGGGCAATGCCTTCTTCCTTTAATTCGGGCGTAATGGTAATGTCCAGGGCCACGGTAATTGCCCCTTGGTTGGCCACCTTCCAGCCCGGAATATCCACCGGGATGATCTCCACATCCTCGACCTCCAGCACATATGAAACGTTGTTGAGACTCAGGTTATACCGGCCGGTCCGTTCCACGGACGCAATGATCTCCTGGGCATGCTCGGCTGCGTAAGCCTGCACGGCCTTCATGTCCTTGCCGAGCTTTTTGCCCAGCGTTTTGAAATTTAGTTTTAAATCTTTTACGATCTGGGTTTTTGATTCATCCACGAATTCGATTTCCTTTACATTCACCTCCGACAATATCAGGTCCTTCACAAGCTCCAGCTTTTTTCTGAAAGATCCATCCAGCACCGGGACCTGGATTTTGGTAAGAGGCTGGCGGACGCGGATATTTTCTTTCTTCCGGATGGAGAGGATCATCGAGGAGATCTTTTGCGCAAGCTCCATCCGTTCCTCCAACCCCTTGTCGATTGCGGAATCATCCGCCACCGGGAATATGCTCAGGTGAACGCTTTCTGCTTTTTGTTTTTTTGTAGTAGCATTCAGGTCCCTGAACAAACGCTCGCAAAAGAATGGTGCTATGGGGGAGGCCAGCTGCGAGATCACTTCGAGGCAGCGATACAACGTTTGATAAGCAGAAACCTTATCCTGCGAATAATCACCTTTCCAGAACCGCCTGCGGCAGAGGCGCACGTACCAGTTGCTCAGGTGCTCATCCACGAAATATTCGATCGCTCGCCCGGCCCTGGTGGGCTCGTACTCGCTGTAGGCCGTATCTGCCAGCCGGATGAGCGAATTCAGCTCCGAAAGTATCCACCGGTCGATCTCCGGCCGGTCGGGAATGGGAATTTCCTTTTCCTTATAAAGGAACTTATCAATGTTCGCGTACAGAGCGAAAAATGCGTACGTGTTGTATAGCGTTCCGAAAAAGCTCCGTTGTTTTTCGGCCACTCCCTCGATATCGAACTTCAAGTTGTCCCACGGGTCGGCATTGGTGATCATGTACCAGCGCGTGGCATCGGGGCCGTATTTCTGCAGCGTGGCGAACGGGTCCACCGCGTTGCCCAGGCGCTTGCTCATCTTGTTCCCGTTCTTGTCCAGCACCAGGCCGTTGCTCACCACGTTTTTGTACGCAACGGAATCAAAGCACAATGCTGCAATGGCGTGCAGCGTGTAGAACCAACCTCGGGTTTGATCCACGCCTTCCGCAATAAAGTCGGCAGGAAAATTTTCCTTAAACGTTTTTTCATTCTCAAACGGATAATGCCATTGTGCATATGGCATCGCTCCCGAATCGAACCAAACGTCTATCAGGTCAGCTTCGCGGATCATCTTCTTACCTGATTCAGAAACAAGGGTTACTCTGTCAATATAAGGTTTGTGCAGATCATCGATCGAATCCGGATTCTGGATACCTGCTTTCTTTGCTTTCGCGATGTCATTTTTCAATTCCTCGGCAGAAGAGATACATTTTTCCTCTTTGCCATCTTCCGTTCTCCAGATCGGGAGCGGGATGCCCCAGAAGCGGGAGCGCGACAGGTTCCAGTCCTGCAGGTTGTTCAGCCATTCGCCAAAGCGGCCTGTACCCGTGTGTTCGGGCTTCCAGTTGATGGTCTTGTTGAGCGCCACCATGCGTTCCTTGAGTGCAGTGACTTTCACGAACCAACTGTCGAGCGGGTAGTAGAGCACGGGTTTGTCCGTGCGCCAGCAATGCGGGTAGGAGTGCTCGTAGGTCTCTTTCTTGAAAAGTTTTCCTTCCTCCTGGAGCTTCAGAACGATCCGCTTATCCACGTTCAGGTATTCCTTCAGGTCCTTGATCTTGCCCTTCGATTCGAGGATCTTTTTCTGCTTGGCGAACTCGGATTCTTTTTCTTTAGCGGATAGGTAATCTTCCTTTACGAATTCTTCCCCGTACAGGAAAACATCGTCTTTCACCTCGGGCAGGAACCGCCCGCGCTTGTCCACCAGCGTAAGCGAGCCGATACCGTATTGCTTCGCCACGCGAAAGTCGTCCGCGCCAAAACTCGGAGCGATGTGAACGATACCTGTGCCATCTTCGGTGGTTACGAAATCGCCCAGCACAATCTGGAATGGCAGATTAGTCCCGCCAATGGGTTCGGATGTCTTCCCGAAGTTGAGGAGCTGTTCATACCGGATGCCTTCCAGTTCCTTTCCTTTGAATGAAGCAACCGGTTCACTCGCTGGAAGTTTTTTACCGTCACCAAAGTATTTCCCGGTAAGCTCTTTGGCAAGGACCACAATAATTTCTTTCTTACTGTAAGGATTGCTGGTCTTTATAGCGGCATATTCAATGTTTTTCCCTAAAGCAAGTGCCGTGTTGGAGGGAAGGGTCCAGGGAGTGGTCGTCCATGCAAGAAAATAAACTTCTCCTCCCGCTTTAAAAGGAAGTGTTGCCGGATCTTTAACCCTGAACTGTGCGACTGCAGTTGAATCCTTGACATTCCGGTAACATCCCGGCTGGTTCAGCTCGTGCGTGCTCAGCCCGGTACCGGCTGCAGGCGAATAGGGTTGAATGGTGTATCCTTTATAAAGGAGCTCTTTATCGTAAAGTTTTTTCAGCAGCCACCAAACGCTTTCGATGTAATTGTTCTCATAGGTGATGTACGGGTGCTTCATGTCCACCCAGTAACCCATCATCCGCGTAAGCTCTTCCCATTTGTCCTGGTACTTCATTACTTCCTTGCGGCAGGCGGCATTATACTCTTCTACAGATATCTTTTTGCCAATGTCCTCCTTGGTGATGCCCAGACTTTTTTCCACCGCGATCTCGATGGGCAGCCCGTGTGTGTCCCACCCGGCCTTGCGCTTCACTTGTTTTCCCTTCAGCGTCTGGTATCTACAAAAGATATCCTTGATGCTTCGGGCCATCACGTGGTGAATGCCGGGCATGCCATTCGCGCTGGGCGGACCCTCATAAAATACGAACACTTCACTACCTTCTCTCGAAGAAATGCTCTTCTCAAATACCTTTTCCCTCTCCCACCACTCAAGCACATTGCTGGCTATCGCTGGAAGATCAAGGCTTTTATATTCGGGGTAGTTACCCATTTTTTTAAGGACTGTAAAGATAGCAAGAGAACCGTATGTAAGAATCCGGTCCCAAGCAGAAACCCGGCAGCCTTTGCTCCGTTTAAAATGGTGTATCTTTACATAAAAATCAGGGAGAATGAAAACACAGCTACTTGTTTCGGCACTGGTTTTCGGCTCTCTTGCAGTGCAGGCCCAGAACTCTAAAGTCGCGCTGACATCCCCCAAGGAAGAGTTGTTGACCACCATTGGATTCTCCGCAGGAGGAAACCTCGGAAGCATCGATTTCAGCCGGTATACCGGCAATGCCCGTTTCTGGGGCCTGAACCTGGCCGTATCGGCCACCCTCAGCAGCAGGGCCCGCGCCTCGCTCGAATACACGGAATTCCCCGTGCATGATGCGCTGAACGCGTGGGAGAATATCCGCACGCGGAATGCAGACCTGAACATGCACCTGACCTTTAACATTGAAAGCTCGAAGTCTGTTTTTTACGCGCTGGCAGGTTTGGACCTCCACGAGTGGAAAGCCGACTTTACAGGTGTGCAGGATATAAACCAGAAGGCAACCGGGTTGCTACCGCATGAATCTGTAAAAGTGAACTGGCTGGGACTGAACCTCGGCAGCGGGGTTAATGTCGCGCTGGGCCCGTTTAATGTTTTCAGCGAATTCAGGTTCTGCATTGTGCAAAGCGACCTGAATGTGAAGCTCCGCATAATTGACATATTATATAGGATGGGCGTGTCGTACGAACTGCCGATCTATCATAAAAAAGGAATCAAGAACTACGGGATGCCGGGGCGCATCTACAAGTGGATCAGCAAGTAATTCAACCTTTTGCGATCTCATTAACAATTTTTAACAGCTTAACGGCAAACTTTGGCAGGGCTTTTGCGTCTTATGGATGTAAATAGTTCATTAACCCATTAAAAACGTAAAGTTATGTTTACCATTATTGTTTCGATCGTTCTCATTGTTGCGATGGTAGGTGGTGCTTATTTTTTAGCATGCATCGAAAATAAGAACGGGATCTAAGTTCCGTTCTTATTTATGTCGCAACGGCTTCAGGGGAGTTTTGACATCCCCTCTCCCCTGGAGCCAATGATTCCATATCTCAGCCCGTACTTATTGCTTTTTGCGTAATTCGGAAACGGCTTTTTTAAAGGTGTCCACGCTGAACTCTACTTCTTCTTCGGTGGTGTATTTCCCGAGCGAGAACCGCACCGAAGCGTAGGCCATTTCATCGCGAACCCCCATTGCCTTAAGCACGTGTGAAGGTTCCGGCACAGCCGAAGTGCAAGCTGAACCGGTCGCTACGGCTATGCTTTTTACCTTCAGGATCAATTCATCTGCTTTGATACCGGGAAAGGACATGTTTGTAGTGTTCGGAAGCCGGTTCCGGATACTTCCGTTGATGAAAGCCGCATTGTCCGCTGCAAGCGATTGTTCCAGCAGGGTGCGCAGGCGCGAAGTGCGTTCAGCATAATTCCACGATTCGCTGGCAGCGATCTCACAAGCTTTGCCCAGGCCCACGATTCCCGGCACATTCAGTGTACCTGACCGCAATCCTTTTTCATGGCCGCCTCCGTTTGTCTGCGGCACGAGTGATACGCGCGGGTCTTTTCTTCTCACGAACAGGGAGCCAGATCCCTTCGGGCCATACATTTTATGTGCGCTCAAACAGCAAATGTCAATCCCTTCTGCCTGCACGTCTAAATGAATTTTTCCGGCAGCCTGCGTGGTGTCGGAGAACAAAATGCATTTTTTCTGGTGCGCGATTTCCGAGATCGCTTTCATCGGCTGGATGACTCCTGTTTCGTTATTGGCCATCATCACAGCTACGAGAATGGTTCGATCGCAAATGCTTGCCTCCAGTTGGTCCAGGTCTATAAGGCCTTCGCGGTCAACCGGGAGGTACGTGACCTCCGCATCTTTTTTCTCCAGCACCCTGCAGGTATCAAGCACGGCCTTATGCTCTGTACTGACTGTTATAATGTGATTGCCTTTTGAACGGTAAGCTTCATAAGCTCCCTTCAATGCGAGATTGATGGATTCGGTTGAACCGGATGTGAAGATAACCTCATGGGGAGTGCAATTGATGAAGGATGCAATCGTATCCCGCGCGTTCTTAACTGCCTCTTCGGCAACCCAACCAAAGGGGTGGGTCTTGCTGGCTGCGTTACCAAATTTTTCTGAAAAGTATGGAAGCATGGCTTCCAGCACCCGTGCATCGACCGGGGTGGTTGAATTATAATCTAAAAAGACTGGCTTTTGCATCAGGCGGTAAAGATACATCCGTGCCCGCCAAAAAAGTAAAGGAGCATAGTCCCTAATCTATGCTCCTTTTTGTTAGTCAATCAAAAAGCGATTTTAACCTGTTTCGCCTTTCGAGATTGAGCTATGATTCACATCCAATTTTAAAGACGGCAGGTATGCAGTTCGGTTGCCATGCTAATAAAAATTTTTGCAATAAATATGCTTACTGGCTGATTATCAATAAGATAAATTTTATAGAAATGCTTTTACCTTTGCTTTGTTTAATATGAGAGATAACCTGAAGAATTACCTGCGGCTTCATTTCATTGTTTTTGTTTGGGGCTGGACTGCAGTATTGGGAAAGATCATTACCCTTCCGCCATTGCAGCTCATTTGGATGCGCGTGGCGCTGGCTTTCACGGGGATGCTTGCCTTTGCAGTATATATACGGGCAGGTATTTTTCCTTCCCGCGGTACGGTCCTGAAGCTTCTAGGGATCGGTGTAATCGTAGGAATTCACTGGATATGCTTTTACGGAGCCGTTAAGGTGAGCAACGTGTCGGTGACCCTGGCCTGTTTTTCAACTGGCACGCTATTCACTGCATTCATCGAGCCGGTCTTTTATAAGAGAAAGGTCCTGTGGTATGAGATCCTGTTCGGTCTGGTCGTGATCGGAGCGCTGTTAATGATCTTCAACGTGGAAACGCAATACAAGCTCGGCATGCTGCTCGGAGCGGGAGCCGCACTCACCTCTTCGTTCATGGGCGTATTGAATGGTATCATGACCAGGCAAAATAATAACCCTGCAGTTATCTCGATGTATGAAATGATCGGGTGCTGGGCTTGTGTTTCTGCTTTTCTGTTTATACGGCATCCTGAAACCGGCTCTGCACTTTTCACGATCAGCTGGCACGATTGGTTCTACCTCCTTATTCTTTCCATCTGCTGCACTACGGTGCCGTTCATCATCGGTGTGCATATTCTCAGGCACGTGAGTCCCTACACGGTTTCGCTTACGCTGAACCTGGAGACCATCTATGGAATCATCTTTGCATTCTTTATCTTTCACAAGACCGAGAAAATGTCGGCAACGTTTTATGCCGGGGCATTGATCATACTGGCAACTATCTTTGCCAATGCTGCGCTGAAGAATTACCTAGGCAGGCAATCTTCACAATGATCTGCGCAATGGCTATCTTTGCAATACAATGCGTGAAGATCCCGGATACTGCAATTCCCTCACTGAATATTCCCGTTTCAGGACCCGTGTTGTAAAGACCGGAGACCTGGCAATAGGCGGAGAAAATCCCATCTGCGTACAGAGCATGACCACTGCCGATACGATGGACACGGTGAGAACGGTGGAGCAATCCATCCGCATGATCGAAGCGGGATGCGAGCTGGTGCGCATCACGGCACCCAGCATCAACGAAGCGAAGAACCTGGAAAACATCAAAGCAGAACTGCGAAGGCGCGGGTACAACACCCCGATCTGTGCGGATATCCATTTTACCCCGAATGCCGCAGAAGCAGCCGCGCGCATCGTGGAGAAGGTGCGCGTGAACCCGGGCAACTATGCCGACAGGAAAAAGTTCGAACATATTGATTACACTGACCGGCACTATTCGGAAGAGCTTGAACGGATCCGCGAGCGGTTCCTGCCGCTGGTAAAGGTGTGCAAGCAATACGGTACGGCCATGCGTATCGGCACCAACCACGGATCGCTGTCGGACCGTATCCTGAGCCGCTATGGTGATACTCCCCTGGGCATGGTAGAAAGCGCGCTGGAGTTCGTGCGGATATGCGAAGAAGAAAATTATTTCGATATCGTGCTTTCCATGAAGGCCAGCAACCCGCAGGTAATGGTGCAGGCCTACAGGCTGCTGGTGAACAAGATGATAGCTTCCGGGAGGAACTATCCCCTGCACCTGGGCGTTACCGAAGCAGGCGATGGAGAGGACGGCCGGATAAAATCAGCTGTCGGCATCGGGGCGCTGCTTGAAGACGGCCTGGGCGACACCATCAGGGTCTCACTCACGGAAGAACCCGAGTTCGAAATACCGGTTGCAAAGAACCTGGTTGAGCGATATTCGGCTCGCAAAGGTCATAAACCCATAGCTGCGATTACGGCCGCTCCGCAGGCATATTCCCCGTTCGAATACAGACGGAGGGAAACGCATGCCGTTGTGAACATTGGCGGGAATAATGTGCCGCGCGTTGTGGCGGATCTTTCTTCTGCAAAAAAAATAGCGCCTGCCGACCTCTCTGCCGTTGGCTACAATTATTCCCAAAAGCTTGACAAGTGGAACCTTGCTGACCAGGCCTGCGATTATGTTTACGCGGGCGACAATGAAATTGAATTTGAGATCCCCGGTACGCTCGGGCTGATCTATAATTCTCAAACCTTTGGAAAATTGAAGAACAGGACGCGCTCCTACCCGCTGTTCTGCGGAAGCGAATATTTTTCTGCAGGAGCAAGGTCCGCATTGCTGAATTTTATAGCTGTCGATCTTGATCTGCTGATGAACCCCGAATTTTCGATCGGGAAGCTGGATCCCACCGTGGTGCTGTTGTTTGAAACAAGCAATACCCATGGCCTGGCGGAGCAAAGGAGGATGTTTGCAGAGCTGGGCTCTTCAAAAGTGCCGGTGATCATAAAAAGAAATTATAGAGACATTTCAGAAGAAAAATTGCAATTGTATGCAGCAACTGACCTGGGCGGCTTGCTGCTCGATGGTTTTGGTGATGGGATCTGGACCTGCCAAGTGCTCCCGCAAGGCGGGACCACCTGTCAGCTGATAAATGCTGTTTCATTCGGCATCTTGCAGGCGACCCGCACGCGCATATCAAAGACCGAATACATCTCCTGCCCGTCCTGCGGCCGCACGCTCTTCGACCTGCAGGAGACCACCGCGAAGATACGTGCGCGCACTTCGCATCTCAAAGGCGTGAAGATCGGCATCATGGGCTGCATCGTCAATGGCCCGGGCGAGATGGCCGATGCGGATTACGGCTACGTGGGCACCGGGGTGGGAAAGATCACATTGTATAAGGGAAAGGAAGTGGTAAAAAAGAATATTCCCTCCAAGACTGCGGTGGACGAACTCATCAACCTCATTAAGGAGCATGGCGATTGGGTGGAGAAAGGAGATCAGTGAGCGATCACCCGGCCCAGCTTATCGGATAGGAATTTCTTAACGCGGTTCAGGTTCTTGTTCTCATTCATCAATTGGATAATCGCATCATCTCCTTCCATCTGCTGTATCTTCTTCTGGTTCTCTGTAATGATCTTCGAGATCTTTTTCATCTTAAAGGTCAGGATGGCCTTCTCGCATATCTCGTTCAGCCGCTTTTGCTCGGGTACAACAAAGATGTCCTTCTTGGACCAATCGGAGAGCGGGTGAAGTTCCGAAAGAAGATGAACGGCCGTACGGTTGATCCCTGCATCGGTGTGCAGCGTGAATAGATCAATGTCCGGCACCTCCTGCCGCCCGATGGCTTGCGCATACACGATAAAGATCTTCCGGTAGTCGGGGTTCTCGAACTCAAAACTGTCGCTGGTAAGGTCGTGGACCATGTATTCGGCAACGCTGATCTCATGAACTGTTGAAGCAGGAATTATCTTCTCGCCCGCCCCGATCTTATCCTCCGATCCCACCCGGATGATTTCTTTTCCGAAGTTCAGCAGGATGCGGATGATCTCCTTTTCCTGCTGCTCGCAGTCTGAAAGATCCACTTCTGCCTGCTGCCCGGCCTGGTACACCGGGACCTGGAGCTCCTGTGCGGCTTCATCTTTCTTCTCGAACTGCTTTTTCCGCAGCCGGTTCAGCTCGTTAATCAGAACTTCCTCCTTCATCTGCGTTTGCCGCGCGCAGCTTTGCACATACACGGTGCGCGTGATGCGGTCCGGTATCAATGCAATACTTTGAATGAGCTCTTTTATGAACTCCGCACGCCTGATCGGATCATCCCGCACGTCCTTGAAGAGGATGTCCGTTTTGAATGAAATGAAATCGCGCGAGTTCCCGCGGATAAAGTCTTTCAGCTCCTGGCCCGATACTTTTCGGGAAAAAGAATCCGGGTCCTCGCCACCGGGAAAGAGCAGCACCTTCACGTTCATTCCTTCTTCCAGAATAAGATCGATCCCGCGGAAGCTGGCCTTGATGCCCGCGCTGTCGCCATCGTAAAGAATGGTGATGTTGTTGGTGTACCTGCGTATGGCGCGGATCTGTTCCACCGTGAGCGAAGTGCCCGAAGAAGCCACCACGTTTTCGAGGCCCGCCTGGTGCAGCGAGATCACATCGGTGTACCCTTCCACCAAAAAGCAATTGTCCTGCCCAATGATCTCCTTCTTTGCGAAGAACAGCCCGTACAGCACGTTGCTCTTGTGGTAAATGTCCGTTTCGGGAGAATTGATGTACTTGGCCAGCTTCTTATCCGTTTTGAGCGTTCTGCCACCGAATGCGATCACGCGGCCCGATGCGGTATGTATGGGAAACATTACACGGCCTGAGAAACGGTCGAAGTAGCGGTGCTTTTCATCCGCATTTTCCTTATCGCTGCGGATGGTGAGCCCGGTCTTCACCAGGTTCTCGATCTTGTAGCCGGCCGCCAATGCCGCTTCGGTGAATCCGCGCCACTCATCGTGCGAGTATCCAAGCTGGAACTTTTCGATGGTCTCCTGCGAAAAGCCTCTCTCCTTAAAATAGCTCAGGCCGATGGCCTTGCCGTTTTCGGAGCTGTGAAGCTGTTCGGTAAAATATTTTTGTGCAAAGGAACAGGCCACAAACAGCGCTTCCTTTTCATTCTCGATTTGGATGTCTTCGGGCGAGGGAAGTGTTTCCTCAACTTCGATGTTGTACTTCCTGGCAAGGAACTTCAGCGCTTCGGGATAGGTCATTTTTTCGTACTCCATGATGAAGCCCACCGCGCTGCCCGCCTTGCCGCAGCCGAAGCATTTGAATATGCCGCGCGCGGGGTTCACGTTGAACGAAGGTGTCTTTTCGTTATGGAAGGGGCACAGGCCGATGTAATTGGATCCGCGCTTCTTGAGCGAAACGAAATCAGCCACCACTTCCTCTACCCGGGCCGTGTCTAAAATACGCGCGATGGTATCTTTGGAGATCATTTTTTAAAAAGGGACACTAAAGTAAATTTTTAAAGGACCGGGTCAGGATGAAGTTTTCAACAAGATCATTTTTTGCCGAGGTTCACCTCCTTGATCTTCGCACCGGTGGAATCGTAAAACATCCACTTTCCAACCGGTTCACCTTTTTTATAAGACCCTTCCGTTTCTTTTTTCCCGTTGTCGTAATAGGTGGTGGCAGCCCCCTCGCGCAACCCCTTTTTGTAAAAGCCTTCGCTCCACAGTTGCCCGTTCTCGTACCAAACGGTCCATTGCCCGTCACGCTTCCCGCCATGGTATTCACCGCGGGTCTTGATCACGCCATTGGGGTATCGTGCCACGAACGCGCCTTCGGTCATGTTCGAGTCTACCGACTGTGTTTTCACCGCGATCCCGGATGCCGTATCTCTTTTTGGCCCGGACGTTTTGGTCTCGCTTTCTTTGCTGCCGCCACCGCAGGCGAAGAAGCTTGCAGCGCATAAGATGAAAATGGTCTTTTTCATAGCGTTTATTTTTTCTGAAAGCTGACCTCCTTGTACAGCTTTCCGTTCTTGTCGTAGTACTCCAGTTTGCGCAAAAGTCCATCCTCGTAATAGGTCTTCCACTTGCCGGTCTTCTTATTGTGCGCATAATTGCCTTCGCCCGATACCTTTCCGTCATCAAAGAATTCCTTCCACTTGCCGTGCCATTGACCATCTTTATAATTAGTGACAAGCGTGATCCTGCCGCTGCTCCCGCGCAGGACCCATTTTCCATCCGGCTTGTCGTCCTTGTAAGATCCCAGGCTCTGCAGCTTCCCGTCCTCGTAATAGAACTTCCATTCTCCGTTTAATTTCCCTCGGTCGTAGCTCTCTTCCGATTTCAGCTTCCCATTTTCGTGATAGGAATATTTTTTCCCGTTCAGATCACCGTGCAGGTAGATCTCCTGCGACAGGATGCTTCCCTTATATTCCCAGTAGGTCCAGCTGCCTTCTTTTTTACCTGCCCTGTTCATGCCGATGGCCTTCTTCTGCCCGTTGGGATAGAACTCCACCCAGGGTCCGTCCGGTGCCCCGTTCTTATACATGCCGTTGATGGTTATCCGCCCATTACTGTCCCAGAACTGCCAGAGGCTGTCCACCTGGTCGTCCTTGTAAAATCCTTTTTTGATGATGTGCCCGTCATTATCGAAGTAGGTCCAAAGGCTGTCGGCCTTGCCGTTGCGGTAGTGGCCGCTGCTGATGCGGCCCCCGTCTTCACGGAAAAATTGCCACGGGCCGTTCCGCTGCGAATCTTTCATCGTTCCGCTGCTCTGAACCTTTCCGTTGGGATAATAGAATGTGGCAGGTTGGGCGAAAGGATGGGTGCAGACCAGGAGTGCCGATGCAAGAAGGAAAATGCGCATGTCAGTTCTTTCTTTCGGTAACATAACGTACCAGTTGCCCGAGCGAAGCACGCGCTTCCCCGGATGAAAAGCTGTTCAGCATATCCAGCGCGGTCGCGGTGTATTCCTGCATTTTCTTCTGCGCGTACTGGATGCCCCCGCTCTGCTGCACGTAGGCGATCACTTGCTCCACTTTGGCGGGCTCGGTGTTGTGATTCTTCACCAGGTTGATGATCCTTCGCTTCTCCATCCAGGGGGAGTTGTTCAGCGCAAAGATCAGGGGCAGGGTCATTTTTTTTTCCTTGATGTCGATGCCCGTGGGCTTGCCGATGCCGTTTCCTGTGCCGTAATCGAACAGGTCGTCCTTGATCTGGAAGGCGATGCCTACTTTTTCTCCGAACAGCCGCATCTTCTTCACGGTCGCTTCATCGGCCGTGGCGGAGGCCGCCCCGCACGAACAGCACGATGCGATCAGCGAAGCGGTCTTACTGCGGATGATCTCGAAGTAAATATCTTCCGAGATGTCGAGCCTTCGCGCTTTTTCGATCTGCAGCAGCTCGCCCTCGCTCATTTCACGCACGGCATTGGAAACGATCTGCAGCAGCTGGTATTCGTTCTTGTCAACCGACAGCAGCAGCCCTTTAGACAACAGGTAATCGCCAACGAGCACCGCTATTTTGTTCTTCCAGATGGCATTGACGGAGAAGAACCCCCTGCGCATGTTGGAGTCGTCCACCACGTCATCGTGCACCAGTGTGGCGGTATGCAGCAGCTCGATGAGCGAGGCCGCGGTATACGTAGATTCGGTAACGCCCCCGCAGAGCTTGGCCGAGAGGAACACGAAGAGCGGCCGCATCTGCTTGCCTTTGCGCTTTACGATGTAGCCGGTGATCTTATCGAGCAGGGGAACGGAGCTTTTCATCGAGCTGCGGAACTTTTGCTCGAACTCCTCCATCTCTTTTTTAACTGGAGACCGTATCTGGTCGATCGGGTTCATGAAATAAAAACCCCGCGATGGGGGCAGGCCAAATTTACGGAAAGAAAATCAGATGCTTTCGGGATGCTTTTCGCGGGCGATATTGTTTTTATTGGCCAGCTGCCCGCAGGCCGCATCAATGTCCTTCCCGCGGCTCCTGCGCACGTTCACGATGATCTTCTTTGTTTCGAGGAACCGTACGAACTTGTCCAGCCTTTCCCGCGTGGTCTGGCGGAACTCCCCGCCCTCGATGGGGTTGTACTCGATGATGTTCACTTTAACCGGAACCACTTTGCAGAACGCTGCCAGCTCGCGTGCATCGGCAATGGAATCATTAAAGTCCCTGAACACAATGTACTCGTACGTGACCCGTATTCCCGTTTTATCGTAAAAATATTTCAACGCTTCGGCCAGCGCCTCCAGCGAGTTCTGCCCGTTGATGGGCATGATACGGCTGCGCTTCTCATCGTTGGCTGCGTGTAGCGAAAGGGCCAGGTTGAATTTCACTCCATCGTCACCAAGTTTCCTGATTGCCTTGGCAATGCCGGCAGTGGATACCGTGATCCGCTGGGGCGAGATATTCAAGCCTTCCGGTGAGGTGATCTTTTCGATGGACGCGAGCACGTTCCGGTAATTGAGCAGGGGCTCGCCCATGCCCATGTACACAATGTTCGTAAGGGACGTTTTATATTTTTCCTCTGCCTGGTTGCGGATCAGGACCACCTGGTCGTAGATCTCATCCGCTCCCAGGTTTCGCAGGCGCTCCAGCCGTCCCGTGGCGCAGAATGAGCAGGTGAGGCTGCATCCAACCTGCGTGGAGATGCAGGCGGTCATGCGCGAAGAGGCCGGGATAAGAACGCCTTCCACCACCTTGCCGTCATGCAGGCGGAAAGCATTCTTGACCGTGCGGTCGCTGCTGATCTGCGAAGAGCCGATCGACACGGCCCGGATCGCGTAGCTCTTTTCCAGGAACTCCCGCAGCTTTTTTGAAAGATTGGTCATCTCGTCAAAGGAACGGGCCGACCGCTTCCACAGCCACTCGTAAACCTGCTTTGCGCGGAACGGTGCTTCCCCCTGCGCGGCAAAAACATCTTCCAGCTCTTTCAGCGACAGGGTGCGTATGTCGTTCTTTGTCATACTTCAAATTTACGAAGAAAAAACAGGCCTTTCTTATCTTCGTGCCATGCGCAGGATCTCTGCCGACTATATTTTTCCCATTGCATCTCCCCCGGTAAAGAACGGCATCGTAACCGCGGGAGATGATGGCTCCATTTTGCAGGTGAGTGAGCAGGATGGCGGAGACTGCGAGCGGTTCAGCGGGGTTATCTGCCCGGGATTTGTCAATACGCATTGCCACCTGGAGCTCTCCTACCTTAAAGGAAAAATATCCGAAAGAAAGGGATTGCCCGGGTTCATCAGCGAATTCGTGAGTCAGCGCGGAAGATCCACTCCGGGAGAAATAAAAAAAGCGATCACCGCTGCCGAGGATGAAATGCTTCGGAACGGGATCGTAGCGACAGGAGATATTTCGAATACCGACCACTCATTTGAACAGAAGGAGAAGGAGAATATCCGCTACCACACGTTCGTGGAAATATTTGACCTGGACCGGCAAAAAGCGGAAGAGAGCTTCCAGGCGGGCAAGATGCTCAGGGAAAAGATCAAAGGACCTGCATCCATCGTTCCGCACGCGCCATACACGGTTTCGAAAAAGCTTTTCACCCTTATCGACAAAGAAGGACAGGAGCTCATTTCCATTCACAACCAGGAGACGGGATCGGAAGATGAATTTTTTCTTTCGGGTACAGGCGTGCTTGCCGACCGGATGCGGAAGAGCGGGATTAAGGTTGAGGAAAAGGTCACAGGCGAAAATTCGCTTGCTTCAACGCTCCGGAATTTTTCCAGCACAAGCAAAATCCTTTTAGTGCATAATACCTATACTTCTAAGAAAGATATGCAACTGCTTACTGCTAACCGCAAACTGCCAACTCTTTTTTTCGCAACCTGTCCCAACGCCAACCTGTATATCGAAGACAAACTTCCCGATTACAATTCGTTCATCGGGGCCAATGCAAAGATGACCATTGGCACCGATAGTTGCGCTTCAAACTGGAGCTTGTCGATCCTGGATGAAATGAAAACCATTCAAAAGCATTTTCCTCACATCTCTCTTGAAACGCTCTTCACCTGGGCCACCCGGAACGGGGCAGAATGCCTCGGCTTTCAGAAAGAGCTTGGTACGATCGAAGCGGGAAAGAGGCCCGGCCTTGTGCTGGTCGATAACATCGACCCCGGGAACATGAAGCTGGCAGAAAGAGCTTCGGCAAGAAGAATTATTTAGCCCAGGATGTTCAGCTCGTCCGAAGGCTTGAGCTTGTTGGCTGCCGATACCACGGGACGGTACTTGAGCAGCGCTTCCGCGATCACCAGGTCGCGCGGTGTGGTGATCTTGATGTTATCCGTGTTCCCGTCAATAAGGTGGATCTTTTCACCAATGGCCTCCACCACGCTCGCGTCATCGGTAAAAGTGAATTTGTATTCCTTGTTATAGGCTTTCTTAAGCTTTGAAACGAGAAAGGCCTGAGGGGTCTGGATGATGCAGAACCTCGAGCGGTCCACCGAAACGTTCTTCGAGGAATCGATCTGCCGGATGGAATCGGTCATGGGGATGGCAGGCACTGCATTGCCGTACATTTCCGCATCGCGGAACGCGTTCAGGATGGTCTTGGTGCTGACCAGCGGGCGCACGCCATCGTGCACGGCCACCACGCCCTCGCCCTCGATCAGCGCAAGCCCGTTCTTCACCGACTGGTAGCGCGTTTCACCGCCTTCCACGATTTTGGTCGCCACGTTGAATGAGTGCTCGCGGCAAAGCTCCTTCCAGTTCTCGGCCTGGTCCTTTGGCAGTACCAGGATGATCTCGATGCCGTTGTTCACCTCGGCAAAGCGCGCGATCGAATGCATGAGCACCGGCCGCCCGTCCAGCTTCATGAACTGCTTGGGAATGGCCGCGCCCATCCGGTTCCCGTAGCCGCCAGCTACAATGATGGCATATCGCTTAAGAGGGATCTCTGTCATTTTCTCTCAACAGCAAATTTTAAAAAAAATTTTTCTCGGGCAAGAAAATCTTTTCAACAAAAAGCTTTTAGGCTGGAGCGTCACAGGATCAGCATCGCATCACCGTAGGTGAAGAACTTGTATTTCTCCTTCACCGCTTCCTTGTAGGCCTTCATGATCAGGTCGTATCCTCCGAACGCGCACACCTGCATGAGCAGGGTCGACTCGGGCATGTGGAAGTTGGTGATCATGGCGGTGGGGATCGAAAATTCGTAAGGAGGGAAGATGAACTTGTTGGTCCACCCCTTGAACGGCTTCAGGCGGCCCTGCGTGGAAACGGAGGTCTCCACTGCACGCATGGTGGTGGTGCCTACGATGCACACCTGCTTGTGCGTGTCGAGCGCCCTGTTCACCGCATCGGCCGTGACCTGCGGGATCTCCATCTCTTCGGAATCCATCTTGTGCTTCGTCAGGTCCTCCACTTCCACCGGCCTGAAAGTGCCCAGGCCCACGTGCAGCGTGAGATCGCAGAACCTCACGCCCTTCAGTTCCATCTTCTTGATGAGCTCCTTGCTGAAGTGCAGGCCCGCGGTGGGAGCGGCTACTGCACCTTCGATTTTGGCATACACCGTCTGGTAGCGCTCGGCATCGCTGGGCTCGGGCTTGCGCTTGATGTACTTGGGCAGTGGGGTTTGCCCGAGCGAGGTGATAAGCTTTTTAAAATCGTCATACGGCCCATCGAACAGGAAGCGGAGCGTGCGGCCGCGCGAAGTGGTGTTGTCGATCACTTCCGCCACGAGGTTGTCGTCCTCACCGAAATAAAGCTTGTTGCCGATGCGGATCTTGCGGGCGGGGTCCACCAGCACGTCCCACAGGCGGCTCTCGCGGTTGAGCTCGCGAAGCAGGAACACCTCGATGCGGGCACCTGTCTTCTCTTTGTTGCCGTAGAGGCGGGCCGGGAACACGCGCGTGTTGTTGATCACCATCACATCGCCTTCGTGAAAATAGTTCTGGGAGTCCTTGAACTTCTTGTGCTCGATCTTGCCGGTCTTGCGGTCGATCACCATCAGCTTGCTTTCGTCACGGTTCTTCGAGGGATATTCGGCAAGCAGGTCTTTGGGGAGATGGAACTTGAACTGGGATAGTTTCATAAAGTTAATCTTACAGGATTACTTTTTTTTAAAAGGAGCGCAAAGGTAATACAATCACCCCCCCGCTTGTCAAGTTTTTCAGGTAAAATCTTCAGGCCGGCAGGCCTTGCAGCTTTTGCTGGAAATCCTCAATGGATACCGCGTCCTCGATACGGAAGTCACCGATGCGCGTTCGGCAGAGCGAGTTTAGGCAGGCCCCGCTGGCGAGCAGCCTGCCCAGGTCGTTGGCCACCGAACGGATGTAAGTGCCCTTGCTGCACACGATGCGGAAGCTTACAATGGGCATCTCGATGCCGGTGATCTCGAATTCGGTGATGGTGATCTCGGAAGGGGCCATCTTTGCCGGCCGGCCTTTCCGCGCAAGCTTGTAGGCACGCTTGCCTTCCACTTTCTTGGCGGAGTACACGGGGGGCACCTGCCAGTGGGTCCCGGTAAGCTTTTGGGCCGCTTCGCGGATCAGGGCTTCGGTGATGTGCGCGGTGGGAAATGTTTCCGAGATCTCCGTCTCGTTGTCGAATGAGGGCGTCACCGCCCCGAGCCTGATGGTGCCGGTGTATTCTTTTTCATACGCCTGGAACTCATCGGCCCGCCTCGTCATCTTACCGGTGCAGATAATAAGGAGCCCTGTCGCCAGCGGGTCGAGCGTTCCGGCATGGCCTACCTTGATGTTTTTTTTGTTCATCTTGTAAAGCAGGATGCCCACCTTCTTCACTATATCAAACGAGGTCCAGCCCGGTGGCTTGTTGATGAGTATGGTTTGGCCTTCTTCGAAGTTCATGAATAGGATCAGGGAGACATTTCGAGACCGGCATACAGGGCGTAAGCAAGAAAGAGAATGCCGAGGATTATGCGGTAGTAACCAAAGTGCTTAAAGCCGTAATGCGTAAGAAAGGCCACGAACCCTTTCACGGCCGCGATCGCCACCACGAAGGCGGCCGCGCTGCCGATCAGGAGTATTTTTATATTCTCCGAATGAATGAACTCCCTGTTCTCCCAGAGGTCCTTCCCCGAAGCAGCGATCATGGTGGGAATGGCCAGCAGGAATGAGAACTCCGCGGCCTGCTTGCGGTCGAAGCCCGCGAATATGCCTCCGAAGATGGTGGCGGCCGCGCGCGAAACGCCCGGGACCATGCTCAGGCACTGGATCAGCCCGATCTTGAACGCGCCTGCGTAAGAGATATCTTCCACGTTCGATACTTCCGATCTTTTTTGCCCGCTCCACTTATCGAGAAAGATCAGCACCACCCCGCCAATGATGAGCGAAATGGAAACCGTGAACGGGTTGAAGAGGTAATGCTTGATGACCTTATAAAGCAGGAGGCCGGCAATTCCTGTCGGCAGAAAAGCTATAAAAAGCTTCAGGTAGATGTTAATGCCCACGAAGAACCGTTTGATGTACAACACCAGCACGGCCAGTATCGCCCCCAGCTGGATCACGATCTCGAAAGTTTTGGTGAACTCGGTGCTGGGTATTTCCATCACCGACTGGGCAAGTATCATGTGCCCGGTGGAAGAGACCGGTAGAAATTCGGTCAGGCCCTCGATGATGGCAAGAATGATGGAATGAATAAGGGACATCAGGAGAAAAGAAGATTACTCTTCAGCCGGCTTAGATCGCTTCAGGATTCCGTACATCACGATGCCGAAGCCCGCCAGGATCACCAGCGGTGCCAGCGTCAGCCGCTGGAAGTCGAAAATCTTCGGGCTGAACTTGCTCGCATCTTCCGAGCCTCCGCCCATCATCAGGATCATGCCCAGCACCAGCACGGCCATGCCGATGATGAGCAGAACATAGTTCTGGCGTCCGAAAACAAACCCGGTTGCTGCGATCTTCTTGGCGGTTTTTTCCTTGCTCATGGTGAGAGAAGAACAAAGTTAGTAATATAATTCATCCGACCTCAGGTAGAGGTATTTGCGCACCGCGAGCCAGGTGGAGATGAACGAGATGAACATGCCCAGCGCCAGCACGATGCCGAACAGGATGAACATGTACCGCTCGTCCTGCAGGGCGTGCAGCTCCGCGATGGAGCGCTGCCCGAACACCGAGATGCCGTAGATCATGCCAATGGCGATGAACGCGGCAAATATCCCCTGCCGGATGCCCGTGAGCAGGAACGGGCGCATGATGAACCCGCCTGTGGCGCCCACCAGCTGCATGGTCTTTATGCTGAACCGCTTGGAATAAATGGCCAGCCGGATCGTGTTGTTGATGAGCGCAAGGGCCACCACCATCAGCAGCGCGGCAAAGGCGAGGATCACCAGGCTGATCTTGGTGAAGTTCTCGTTCACGGAGCTCACCAGCGATTCCACGTACTTGAAATCGCGGACGATATTCTTGTTGGCGGTTATTTCTTTTTTGATCTTGGCAATGCTGTCGTTATTCGCATAATCGGCCTTGAGCCAGATCTTGACCGAAGCAGGGAAGGGAATATAGCCGAGGATGTCGATGCTGTCGGTCTTGCCCACTTCGTGGCGCATGATGCTGTCGGCCTGCTGCTTGCTGGTGTATTTGGAAGAAAGCATGTACGGTGCGGCATCGAGCGAATGCTTGAACGAAGCAATGTCCGCATCGGTGGCCTCGTCCTTCAGGAACACTTCAAAGCTGATGTTCTCTTTTACGTAGTTGGAGATCTTTTTCGAATAAAGGAGCAGCATGCCCAGCAGCCCCAGCATCAGCAGCACCAGCGAGATGCTTACAACGGTTGTAACCGATGCAGAGCGAAGCCGCCTCCCGGATTGTTTTTCGGACATGCCGCAAAATTAGGACTTTAAAACGCATGTGCAGGAACGTATCATTCCAGTTTTCAGACTGAAATGTTAATAGGAAGATTTGAGTAAATTCGCTGTCCTATGGAATATAATTTTCCCGAGATAGAAAAAAAATGGCAAGCATACTGGGCGAAGAACAAAACCTTTCGTGCGGACAATAATTCTTCCGGGCCGAAGTACTACGTGCTTGACATGTTCCCTTATCCCTCGGGTGCGGGTCTGCACGTGGGCCACCCGCTCGGATATATCGCCAGCGATATAGTGGCGCGCTACAAGCGCCTGAAAGGGTTCAACGTGCTTCATCCCATGGGCTACGATTCCTTCGGGCTGCCGGCCGAGCAGTATGCTATTCAAACGGGGCAGCATCCTGCGGTTACCACTGAAAAAAACATTGCGCGTTACCGCGAGCAGATGGACAAGATCGGGTTCTCGTTCGATTGGGACCGGGAAGTGCGCACCTCCGATACCTCTTTCTACAAATGGACGCAATGGATATTCCTCAAGCTGTTCAATTCGTGGTACGATCCCGAAACGGATAAAGCCGAGCCGATCGATACACTGGTTGAAAAGTTTAAAGTTCAAAGTTTAAAGTTTAAAGTTGGAAGTACAGACAAGAGGTGGGATGAGCTGAGCGAAAAAGAGCGATCGGATGTTTTGATGAACTACCGCCTGGCCTACCTGAGCGAGGCGTGGGTGAACTGGTGCCCGCAGCTGGGAACGGTGCTGGCCAACGAGGAGGTCAAGGACGGTGTGAGCGAGCGGGGCGGATATCCGGTGGAGCGGAAGCTTATGCCGCAGTGGAGCCTGCGCATTACCGCTTACGCGGAACGGTTGCTGAATGACCTCGATAAGATCGACTGGAGCGACAGCATTAAGGAATCGCAGCGAAACTGGATCGGGAAGAGTGTGGGCTCCTCTTTACGTTTTCAAATTGCTCCCTCCCCTAAAGGGGAGGGTCGGGGAGGGGTCATCGAGGTGTTTACCACAAGGCCTGATACGGTGTATGGGGTAACGTTCTTAACGCTTGCCCCGGAGAGCGACCTTGTTGCGCAGTTGACCACAGCCGGGCAAAAACAAAAAGTGGAAGCGTATGTGAACTACGCGAAGAACCGGAGCGAGCGTGAGCGGCAGACCGATGTAAAAAAGGTAACAGGAGAGTTCACCGGTTCGTATGCGCTCCATCCGTTCACAGGCGAAAAGCTGCCCATCTGGATCGGTGAATATGTGCTGGCGGGTTACGGAACCGGAGCCGTGATGGGCGTTCCCGCCCACGATACGCGCGATTTTGCTTTCGCAAAACATTTCGGGTTACAGATTAAGAAAGTGATACAGCCTAATAATCCCTCCCCCTCTGGGGGAGGCCAGGAGGGGGCCGAAGAATGCTTCGATACATATGAGGGGTTTGCCATTAATTCCGACCTCATCAATGATCTGCAGGTAAAGGACGCGATAAAAAAAATTATAGAAGAGATCGAAAAGCGCGGGCTGGGGAAAGGAAAAACGCAGTACCGCCTGCGCGATGCCATATTCGGCCGGCAGCGTTATTGGGGCGAGCCCATTCCTATTTATTATGAAAATGGAATTCCCAAACCGCTGGATGAAAAGGATCTTCCGCTCGTTCTGCCGGAAGTAGATAAGTACCTGCCCACCGAAACGGGCGAGCCCCCGTTAGCCCGGGCAAGGGGCTGGAAGTACAAAGGGAAGTTCGAATACGAAAAGACCACCATGCCCGGGTGGGCCGGTTCCTCGTGGTATTACCTGCGCTACATGGATGCGCACAACAAAAAGGAATTTGCATCTAAAGAGGCGCTCAATTACTGGAAGGATGTGGACCTGTACATTGGCGGTGCCGAGCACGCCACGGGGCATTTATTGTACGTGCGCTTCTGGACAAAATTCTTGAAAGACCTGGGATATATTTCCATTGACGAGCCGGCAAAAAAATTAATTAACCAGGGGATGATACAAGGGATGAGTGAAAAGATCTCCATTAGCGTTATCGAAGAAAAGGGTCAAACTGAGTTAAAGGATGCCACACCTCTTAAAATTGTCTATAGTGCTGATACTTCAGTGGGTCATAGTGTTATTCAAAAAAATATTCCTATAGAGTTTGTTGACAACGGTCGGTTAAACATCGATGCATTTCTTAATTCTCCTGAAGGGAAGGAATATAAAGGATTCACCTTTCAGTGTAAAGGCGGATATTATTTGAATGGTGAGTTTCAACAGACTTCTACAAAAGATTTTTCCAAAGATTTTAAAACGGTTACAGAAGTTGAAAAAATGTCTAAATCAAAGTGGAACGTAGTGAACCCCGATGACGTCATTGAGCGATATGGAACCGATTGCCTCCGCCTCTACGAAATGTTCCTCGGCCCGCTGGAGCAAAGCAAGCCCTGGAACACCAACGGCATCAGCGGGGTTTCCAATTTCATCCGCAAGCTCTGGCGCCTGTATCACAGCAAGGGACAGTTGGAATTCTTTGTGAGTGACGAACAGCCTGCGAAAGACGAACTGAAGATCCTGCACCGCACCATCAAAAAAGTACAGGACGATATCGACCGGTTCTCGTTCAACACTTCCGTAAGTAATTTCATGATCTGCGTGAATGAGCTTACCGATCTCAAATGCACTAAACGTGCTATCCTTGAGCCGCTGGCCATCCTCGTATCACCTTACGCTCCGCACATAGCCGAAGAGCTGTGGCAACAACTCGGACACAAAGAGAGCATTACGTTCGCCAGCTTCCCTATATATAAGGAAGAGCATACCGCGGTAAGCTCGTTCAATTACCCGGTTTCTTTCAACGGCAAAACCCGGTTCTTCATCGACCTGGACCTGTCGCTTACCAAGGAACAAGTGGAAAAAGAGGTGCTTGCATCGGAACAGGCCGGGAAATACCTTGGTGGAAAAGCACCCAGGAAGGTCATCGTGGTGCCCGGCAAGATCGTGAACGTTGTCGTTTAAATTGATTAAATTTGGCATAAGGTTTGAACAATAAAGGCATGTTTAAAAAATTCCTGCTAGCTGCCCTTGTTATCCCGCTGGCTTCCTTTACTACCCGCCACCAGGGTCCCCCGGCCGGGCCCGATGGGACCTCGCTCCGGACCATTAAGAATGAGGCATTTGCACGCGGAGAACGGATCAAGTATCGTGTGCATTATGGTTTTGTGGATGCGGGAGAAGCCGTGATCGAGATCACGCAGGACAATAAGCAGATCGCGGGCCGCAACACGATGCATGTGGTCGGAAAAGGATATTCTAAAGGCGCGTTCGATTGGTTCTTCAAGGTGCGCGACCAGTATGAATCTTATATTGATGAAGATGCCGTTGTTCCGTGGGTGTTCATCAGGCGGGTGAACGAAGGCGGCTATAAGATCACGCAAAACCAGGTCTATAACCAGTACAAAGGCATCGTGGACAGCGATGGTAAAAGCTTTACCGTTCCGGATGGCATACAGGACATGATCTCCGCATTTTACTATGCGCGCACGCTCGATTTTTCAAATGCGAAAGAAGGCGATATGTTCAACCTCACCTGCTTCATGGATAATGAAATATTCCCCCTCAAGATCAAGTATGTGGGCCGCGAGAATGTGGAGCTGGGTATCGGCACCTTCAAATGCCTCAAGTTCCGTCCCGTGGTGCAGAAGGGCAGGATATTCAAACACGAAGAGGACCTGAACGTATGGATCACGGACGACAAGAACAAGATCCCCGTCCGCGCGCAGGCAAGCATCCTCGTAGGCTCCATCAAGATGGACCTGAAAGAATATTCGGGCCTGGCCAATCCCATCTCCAAGGTCAACGACTAGTTCAAACTTTTTTTATTGTGCGCAGGGCCCAGGGTGGCAGCGCTCCCGTAGCCTCACAAGCTCCGTTTCTTTTTCCTAACTTGCGCCTGCTTTTATGGAGCTTACTCCCGAGATCATCGAGCGGCTGAAAAAGCTGAATGAAAAGTACGAGGCCATGGGTCAGAACATGACCAACTACCTCGATGGCCTGCTGTACGCCAATTACCTCACCTACTGGGATTACACCCACGCAGATACGCTGCTCACGCTGCAGGATCCGAAAACGGATTTTCCCGATGAGCTCGTATTCATCATCTACCACCAGGTGACAGAGTTGTACTTCAAGCTTTCACTGCACGAGTTCGAACAGATCGCCAACAACGGGAGGAATGTCCTGTCTTCCGGTGAAGATATGGGGTGGAAAGAAAAGCTGGATGTAAATTTTTTCATCGAACGGCTCACCCGCATCAACCGCTATTTCGAGGCGCTTACCAGATCGTTCGATATCATGGTAGAGGGCATGGAGAAGGACCAGTTCCTGCGTTTCCGCATGGCGCTGCTGCCCGCAAGTGGTTTCCAGAGCGCGCAGTACCGCATGATCGAGATCTGCTCTACCGATTTCATCCGGCTGGTGGACAAGGATGAGCGCAAGAAGTTCGAAGGGAAGAATGCGCCCATTGAAAAAATGTTCGAACACATCTACTGGAAACAGGGCGCTACCGAGCTGGCCTCGGGTAAAAAAACGCTTACGCTGAAGCAGTTCGAACAAAAATATTCGGAAAGGCTGATCTCGCTTGCGAAGGATAATAAGGATAAAAATATCTGGGCGAAATACAAAGCACTTCCGAAGAAGGACCAGGAAAATAAGAAGCTGGTTGATGCGCTCCGCCAGCTGGATGTGAACGTGAACGTGAACTGGCCGCTGGTGCACTACAAGTCGGCTGTGCGCTACCTGCACCAGGAAGAGGCCGAAATAGCAGCAACAGGAGGCACCAACTGGCAGAAGTACCTGCCTCCCCGCTTCCAGAAAAGAATATTCTATCCCGAGCTCTGGTCCGAAAAGGAAATGAACGAGTGGGGCAGGGCCTGGGTGGAAGATGCTGCGCGCAAAACGTAACCGATGAGATCCTTTTTACTGTTTGTATTCTTCCTGGTCACGGGCATTTCTTTTTCCCAGACAAAGGTTTTAGGAAAAGTGGTGGATGAAAAAGGATCGGGCATTCCTGCGGCCAACGTGGTGCTTAAGGGAACGTACGATGGGGCCACCACCGATACGGACGGGAATTTTTCATTTACGACTGATGAAACGGGAGAGCAGACCATCCAGGTGATCATGGTGGGCTTTGATGCGTACGAGCAAAAAATAAAGCTTGAGGGAAAGGACATTGTGCTGAAGATCCGCCTTTCGGAAAAAGTAACCTCGCTGAATGCGGTCACCATTTCCGCAGGCGCGTTCGAAGCCAGTGATGAACGCAAGATGGTGGTGCTCCGCCCGCTCGATATCGTTACGACAGCCGGTGCGGCTGGTGACATTTACGGGGCGCTGCAAACGCTTCCCGGCACGCAGCAGGTGGGCGAGACCGAAGGGCTGTTCGTGCGGGGGGGCGATGCTTCCGAAACGCGCACCATCATCGATGGGGTGCACGTATCCAACCCGTACTTCTCCTCCGTGCCCGATGTACCCCAGCGCGGCAGGTTCTCTCCCTTCTTCTTCAAAGGGACTTACTTCAGCACGGGCGGATATTCTGCGCAGTATGGTCAGGCCATGTCGTCCGCGCTCATCCTCGAGAGCCAGGACCTGGCCGAGAACACTTCATCCAATATCGGGCTGATGACCATTGGCGGAGGATTGGGCCGGCAGATACTGGCGAAGGATAAAAGGTCATCCGTATCCGTGAATGCCAACTATACGAACCTGACTCCGTACATGGCCGTGGTGAAGCAGAACCGCGACTGGACGGCTCCCCCCGAAGCGTTCAGCGGTTCCATCGTGTTCCGGAAAAAGACCAATGAAACGGGGATGCTGAAAGGCTTTGTGAACTTCGGCTACAACGATCTTTCCCTCCGCTACACCGATATCAACGATTCAACGATGACGCGTAAGACGGCCTTTGCGCTGTACAGCAATAATTTTTTTTCAAACCTGTCGTATAAGCAACGGTTCAAAGAGAAGTGGATGCTGTTCGTTTCTTCCGCTTACAGCAAGAACCTGGACGTGATACACCCGGATACGAACCGCGTGGAGGCGGTGAGCGACCTAGTGCAGGGACGGATCACTGTTACGCGGTACGTGGGAAAACTGTCGGCCATTCGTTTTGGGGCAGAGGTGGAGAGCCCGGTGTTCTCGACCCGGTTCGATGCATTCCCGCAATCGAAGTTCAACGATATGTTTACAGCAGGATACGCAGAGGGCGATATCTACCTTACGAAAAAGCTGGTGTCGCGCCTCGGGGCACGGGTCGAAAGTTCTTCCGCGCTCAACAAGATGAATCTGGCCCCGCGCGCATCGCTGGCGTATAAAACGGGAGAGACCAGCCAGTTCTCCGTGGCCTATGGGGATTTCTTCCAGACACCGGATAGGAGTTTCATCACCTCAACCACCAGCCTCGATTTCGAACGGTCATCACATTACATTTTAAACTACCAGGTCGTAACCGATGTGCGTACATTTCGGGTAGAAGCTTACTATAAGCAATACAACGACCTGGTGCGAACTTCATTTCCGGATACCACCAGCAGGGGCACAGGATACGCGCAGGGCTTTGAGCTGTTCTGGCGCGACAAGCGCACCATCCGCTATGCGGATTACTGGATCTCCTATTCCTACCTCGACACCAGGCGCGAATACCTTAACTATCCCAAAGAGGTCACTCCTCCCTTTGCCGCGCAGCACACGGCCACCATCGTGTTCAAACGGTGGTTCGAGAAAAAAAATATTTCGGCCGGGTTCACGTATTCGTTTGCCACCGGGCGCCCGTACTACAACCCGAACAACCCCGACTTCATGAGCGACCGCACGAAGAACTTTCACAACCTGAGCATCAACGCCAGCAAGCTTACCACCATAAAGGGTAATTTTGCAGTGCTCGTGCTTTCGGTCAGCAACGTGCTGGGCATCGAAAACGTCTTCACCTACCATTACTCGTATGACGGCAGGCGAAGCACACCCGTGGGGCCCACAGCCAAGAGAGGTTTCTTCATCGGGCTGTTCATCAGCATCGGGCAGGATAAAGGAGATGATACGAACAACTAAAAAAATGATTCAATGAGAACAAAGATCACCATTCTCGCGCAGCTGTTTTCCCTTATGCTGCTCGCGCAAAGCAAGAACTACCAGAAGGCCATGGAAAAGAATGTGGCGATACTCGACACGGCCCAGGCCAGTGCCGGCTGGCTGCAGGCTGCCAATGCGTTCGAGCGCATAGCCAACGCGGAGAAGAACCAATGGCTGCCGTTCTACTATACGGCCTTTGCAACGGCCATGAACGGGTACCGGGAGGAGAACAAGCCGAAGCTGGACGACCAGCTGGACAAAGCGATCGGCTTCATTAAAAAGGCCGACAGCCTCAAGCCGGGAAATTCCGAAGTGTCAGCGCTCTATGCGCTGCTCATGCAGCTGAAGATGAGCGTTGATCCGCAGAAACGGTGGATGGTGTACGGCATGCAGGCGGGGCAGCTCATGGAAAAGGCGATCGGGCTCGATTCGCTGAACCCGCGCCCCGTTTACCTGAAGGCCACCAGCACCATGTACACGCCTGAACAGTTTGGAGGAGGGAAGGAAAAGGCCCTGCCGATGTTTGAGAAAGCAACCATGCTGTTCGACAAGTTCAAACCCGAAAGCACGATCGCCCCGCACTGGGGAAAGAAGTCCTGTGCAGAGGCTTACGAGAAGTGCAAGCAGATGTAATTCCTAGTAATGTCTCAGTTTGAACTTTTTTTGTGGGTGGGTCATATTGAGCTTGTCGAAATATGTGCGACCGTGTCTTCGCCAGACCCTTCGACAAGCTCAGGGTGACACCTTCTTTTAATTTTTGAAATCAAACAGATACACTACCTGATTCCTAGAACCTCGAGCTGGAGTTCTGGTAGAGGAAGGGGCTGGGGCTGTTGAAGCGCAGCGAGATCTCGAATCCTCCTTTGCCCGAAGTGGCAGCGGTCAAGGCGGAGATATTGGTATCGTAACTGATACCGATCGAATAGGCATTCAGCTCCAGTAAGAACATGGGGATCACCGCGTCCCTGTTGCGATAGAAACATCCCATGGAGATAGCTGCCCCCTTCACATAGCCGGTATACTTGCTTTCGTCCCTGAACTTGTACTTGAGCAGGGAGCCGAAGATAAGCTCCTTGATTGCCCCTTGCTGCATATACAGGACGGAGGGGCCTATGGAAAGATGGGAGTTGTTTATTCCGAAAAGCGAATTGACATGGGCGTTATACCTCCAGTTAAGCGGATCGGAAGTACCCAGGAACGACTGGTCGGGCCTGCTTAAGTGATAGATAGAAAAGCCCGCGCTGATGAACTTCTGGTCGTTGGCGGTCATGTAACGGCTGCCCTCGCCCCAGCTCCACAGCAGCCCTGCGGCATAGTCGGCATAGGCGTATGTCTGGCTTCCGAAATTCTCGCCCGAAGGCGCATTGGGGTCGTACACCCCGCCCGGATATTGGTTGTTCCACCGCAGCCCTTCAGGGGATATGCTGTGCTGTGCGTAACCCCCCATCAGGGCCCCCGATAATATGCTCTTTGCGCTGATGTGGGCATGGTAGGCTATACTGAGATTAGCCTGGAACTGCTTCATGCTCCCATCCCCGGCCTTGTCGGAAAAAACATTTATACCCAGGGCCAGCCCCTTCGCCACCTTTTCCTTGAAGGTGGAGGTGAGGTTCTCGATACGGAACCAGGGGAACTGGCTCATCTTGATCTCGAAGCAGGCCTGCTGGGTACGGTAGGCGTTCACCACGCGCCACTGCTCCTTATAATTGAGTGTGGCCTGGATGCTCTTGTAGGCCGCGGTGAGGGCGGGGTTGAGCGTGAGGGGCGAATAGTTGTATTGCGAAAAGTGGATATCCTGGCCTTGCAGGCCGGCAGCCAGTAGCCAGCAGCCAAGGATAAAAATGATCTTTTTCTTTCTCATGGCAGTTATTTTATCAGCGAAATATTTCCTTTCTGCTTAAAGTTCTCCCCATTACTAAGGGTGGCTTGGAAAATATACACGAACACCGCTGTGTTTAACGCTTTGCCTTTATAGGTGCCATCCCAGCAATTGTCCAGGCTTTTGCTTTCAAACACCTTTTCGCCCCAGCGGTCATATACGTTGAGCACAAAGTTGAGTATGCAGAGGTTGTTGGGTACGCACAACTGATCATTCTGCCCGTCACTGTTGGGCGAGAAGGCATTGGGAATAAGGGTAGCGAGCAATCCGCTATTGCAGGGCACATCCACCACAATGGTCACGCAGGCACTGTCGGTACAGTTGTTCACATCGGTTACGATGACGCAATAGGTGGTGGTTTGAGAAGGTGTTGCAACCGGGTTTGCACAAGTGGTGCACGCTAAACCTGCAGAAGGGCTCCACTGGTAAGTTACGCCCCCGGTTGCATTGAGTTGTGAACTGTTTCCCAGTTCAATGGTCGTAGCAGATGCACTTGCCGCGGCAGTGGGTCCGCCTGTTGTGCCAACGGTTATTGAGGCCGTCTGGGTGCAGCCGTTGGAATCGGTTACTGTTAGGGTATAGGTTCCAAGGCAAAGTGCAGAAATGTTTTGAGTGGTTTGTGAATTGCTCCACGAATAGGTATAGGGTGTTGTGCCCGTGAGCACATTAGCGGTAGCGGTACCTGTACATTGCCCGTTACAGGCTGCAGGCGTGGAGGTGGCATTGAGTGTTACAGCAGGCGTAGAAGTAATGTTAACCGTTTGTGTGGCGGTGCAGTTGTTTGCATCGGTAATGGTTATGGTGTAAATGCCCGCTGCGAGGCCGGTTGCATTAGCTGCCGATCCCCCGGAGGGTGACCAGCTGTAGGTATAAGGAGAAGTTCCACCCGAAACGGAAACCGTTGCGCTGCCGTTGCTATTGCCGCAGGTAGCGGCAGTGAATGATACCGGTGAGATAATTGGCGGGGGCTGTGTGATGTTCACATTTGCGGTGCTGGTGCATCCATTGGCATCGGTAATGGTCACCGTATAAGGTCCTGCACAAAGCCCTGATGCGGCAACCGTTGTTTGAACGGGAGTGGTGCTCCAGCTATAGGAATAGGCCGATGTTCCTCCTGAGGCCATAGCTGACGCGCTGCCGGTGCAGTTCCCGTTGCATGCCACGTTCACCACGGTGGGAATTGATGCGGTGAGCGGAGCGGGTTGAGTGACTGTTACAGCTGCGGTGTACGTGCAGCCGTTGGCATCGGTAATCGTTACCATATAAAGGCCGGCACATAGCCCCGTAGCTGTGGCGTTGGTTTGCACCGGAGAGGTGTTCCAGGAATACGTGTAAGGTGATACTCCCCCTGATGGCGCAGTAGTGGCGCTCCCGTTGCACAAGCTGTTGCACGTTACATTCGCAACAGTGTTTGACGTTACGATTGGTGGCGGCTGGGTAATGATCATCGCGGCAGTGATCGTGCAACTGTTGGCATCGGTAACGGTGACCGTATAGGGCCCGGCACAAAATCCTGTTGCAGTAGCCGTAGTTTGAACGGGCGTTGAGTTCCAGGAGTAGTTGTACGGAGTTGAGCCCCCGCTTACGGAAGCGGTTGCCGTTGCAATGCATTGACCGTTGCACGGGATGGATGTTTGTGACAACGTAATGCTTGGTCCGTTTGAGTTAATGATATTAACTGCCTGAGTGGCTGTGCAGTTATTTGCATCGGTGATGGTGACGGTGTAAGACCCGGCCCCAAGGGCGGTGGCCGTTGCTGTGGTCTGAATGGGAGTGGTGCTCCAGCTGTAACCGTAGGGCGATACACCCCCGCTGACCGATACGGTTGCAGTTCCGTTGTTGTTGCCGCAGGTGGCGGGGCTGGAAGTGATGGCCGGGAGAATGACAGGTGGCTGGGTGATCACGACCGATGCGGTGTATGTGCAGCTGTTGGCATCAGTGATGGTAACGGTGTAAGACCCGGCACAAAGCCCTGTGGCTGCAGCGGTGGTTTGTACCGGCAAGGTATTCCAGGAGTACCCATAAGGTGATGTTCCGCCCGATGGAGCCGTTGTTGCGCTGCCATTACACAGGTTGTTGCAGGTTACATTGATCGTTGTATTCGAGGTAGAAATTGCGGGCGGTTGACTGATCGTGATGACCTGGACGGAAGTGCACCCGGTAAAATCAGTAACGACAAGTGTGTAAGTTCCTGCACATAATCCTGAAATATTTTGAGTAGTCTGCGAATTGCTCCAGGAATAGGTGTACGGTGTTGTTCCTCCGGAGACATTGCTGGTGACTGCACCCGTGCATTGACCGCTGCATAAAATGGTTCCCGTTTGCGATAGCGTAGCCGAAGGGCCGTTTGCATTCGGTATATTAACCGTTTGTGTGGCGGTGCAGTTGTTTGCATCGGTAATGGTCACGGTGTAAATGCCCGCTCCGAGGCCGGTTGCATTGGCAGCCGATCCCCCGGAGGGCGACCAGCTGTAAGTGTACGGAGAAACTCCTCCGCTCGCAGTCACCGTGGCCGAACCGTTGTTATTGCCGCAGGTAGCGGCAGTAAAGGTTACCGATGAGGAGATTGCGGCAGGCTGAGTAATGGCCATGCTGGCCGTCTTGGTACATCCGTTGGCGTCCGTTATCGTTACAGTGTAGTTACCTGCGCAGAGTCCTGTTGCGTTGGCTGTGGTCTGTACCGGTGTCGTGTTCCACGAATAGGAATAGGGCGTTACTCCACCGCCTCCGACCGAGGTGGCGCTCCCGTTGCACAAAGCATTGCAGGTTACGTTGGTGGGCGGGTTGATGGCTGCAGTGAGCACGGGCGGTTGCGTGATCACAACGCTAGCTGTCTTGGTACAGCCGTTGGCATCGGTAACCGTTACCGTGTAGTTGCCTGCACAAAGGCCTGTGGCATTGGAAGCAGTTTGCACAGGTGTGGTGTTCCACGAATACGAGTAACCGGACGTACCTCCCGAAGCCGTTGCTGTGGCATTCCCGTTGCAAACGTTATTGCACGTAGGATTGGTTACCGAGGTGGAAAGGGTTAAAGCAGTCGGCTGGGTGATCGTAACGGTAGCCGTGGCCGTATTACTTCCCGCATCGGTTACAGTGACTGTGTAGGTGCCTGCGCAGAGGCCGGTGGCTGTTTGCGTGGTCTGCGCGTTTGACCATGAATAAGTATACGGTGATGTTCCCCCGCTGGGAGTGGCTGTTGCCGTTCCAGTGCATTGTCCAAAACACAGGACATTTGATGATGCGGCCGCAACGGTAAGATTGACCGAGCATAAGCATGGTGCATTTGTAAACTTCATGATAAATGCATCGTGGTCATAAGGCAATGTGCCCCCGTTATACGAAGGATCGTAATAAGCTCCCCCTCCCGGATTGTTGACAGGGTATGTTGCGGAATTCGTAACAGTGTTCCATTCTCCGGCAAAGAAAAGGTTATTATTGGGGTCTACTGCCAACGGTCCCCTCAGATCGTTGCCATTCCCTCCCACGTAAGTGGCCCACTGCTTAACACCGGTGTTGGAGAATTGAAGGAGGAAATTATCAGTAGGGGAAAAACTGCCCCCATTGAAGGTCGGATCATAATATCCGTTATCACACGACTGCTGGAGGATCGGGGTCATCACAGTGGAAGAGGTTTCAAAGCTCATGTACACGTTGTTGCAGGTATCAACGGCAAGATTATCATAAGTCGGAATCAGGAAGGATTGTGTGGAGTATTCATTACCTGCGGCTCCAACATAAGTTGACCAGCCGGGAAACCCTGTGCCATTGGAAAGCTTGGCGATGAAAGCATCTGTTCCCCCGCCATTCACAGGTTGGTAATAAGCGCCATTACCCGGATTTACAAGAGGGAAGTTCAGCGTGGACGCGGTGCCTCCGGAGATAAATAGATTATTGTTTTTGTCCACTGCCAAAGAATAGCCGTAATCATTCTGATTCCCGCCATAGTAGGTTGCCCATTGCCGTACACAGGAGTTGTTGAATTTTAGAACAACCGCGTCAGCGCCTCCTGCATTTGCAGCCTGAAAGGGTGCCTGCAGATCGAAATTTGTAGAAGTACTATAGCCGGTAATGATAATATTATTGCTTGCATCGGTAGCTACGGCATAGAACTGTTCATCTCCTGTTCCTCCGTAATAAGTGGACCACGTGAGCACACCGGCCGGTGAAAACCGGGCAATGATCGCATCGCTGGTACCAGATAAGGTGCCGTCAAAATATCCGCCTGCATTAAGGGTAGGAAGGTTGGAAGATGCAGTTCGCCCTACCAGGAATACATTCCCGCCTGCATCCGTGGCAATGGAGCAACCCCACTCCTCATTTGCGGTTCCACCGTGGTACCGTGTCCATTGCAGCGCACCGGAACTATTGAACTTGGTGATAAAATAATCGCCTCCGTATTGACCTGTTCCCCCGCTGAATGTATTGATGGCACCCGGTAATGCGGGGGTTCCCGACATCGTTATGCCCGCTAAATATAAATTGTTGTTCGCGTCAAGGGCAATTGAGAAGCCAAAATCGTTTGCTGTTCCTCCGAAATACGTACACCATAGTTGTTGCCCTGTAGAAGTAAACTTTGCAATAAAAGCATCCCAGCCCCCCGCAACAGACCCCTGGTAATAAGCTCCTGACATGAAAAGAACAGGGAAATTGACATTTGACTGGGTATAGCCACCCACGTACAAGTTGCCACCGGCATCGGTAAGCAACGACATGGGCCCCTCATCCATATCGCTTCCCCCGAAAAAGGTTCCCCAGAAAAGTGCCGGGTCAATGACCAGTGCTCCATCGCGCAGCGCATCCATCGAACAATTGACCTGAAATGACAACTCGGTTCTATGTGCATCAACGGGGCGAAAAATAAAATCAGAAGCCACTGCCGCTTTCGAATTTTGAATGTAAGAGAACGGCTTTTGTTCAGTGAGGATGCCAAGCGGTGTCGTAATTGCAGTGCTGCCGTCAGGCCGCAACTGCATGGGTTGCGCACTGGAGTACAGCAGCTTTATTTTTGAGTAATCTCCACCGGGATGCACAATAAAGTCATATTTAAACCCTCTTTCGGACGAATTGTAAAAGACCCAATCGATGTTCGGATACACATCTTTGATAATTATTTTTTTGTACTGGCGTACTCCATAAATTCTATCTTCGGAGCCGGAGTACAAATAATTCAGTTTGGCATCGGACGGATCTTCTTTTACCTGGTTCTCTTTTTTTATGTTAGCCCCGGTTAATTCGACATCCACCCGGCACCATTCAATGGTAACTTTTTCATTTTCCCTGAACTCCAATGATTCTTTGTGATCCTCTTCCTCGTTTTTATGGAACAAATAGGTAAGACCTTTTTCTGTTACAAATACGGCTATTCCCGGTGCTTCTGCTTTGAACAGGACAAAGGGAACCGGCTCTCCTTTCATATCCGACATTTGCCCGTTGTTCTCCAGGAAACGTACAGGTTGGTTCAGCAACTGTAACACCTGTTTTTTTTCATTTGCCGTGTTCCCTTGGCCGGTTGCCCCGCTTTTTCCTGCGAGTGCAGTGAGCGCAATACAACAGTACAGGAATGGCAAGGATGAACGGAAGATCGGTTTCATTACTGTTGGCATTAACGGATTGGACATAGAGTGTGGCATTATCTTGGCAGAAGCAACATTTTACCCTCTGCAAAGTTGTTTCCTGCCTTGACGACAAAGAAATAGATTCCTGCCGGAGCCTTTTCACCGGTCTCGTTCCGGCCATCCCATTCCAGTCGTTTGGAGCCGGCCGTTTCATAAGAAGAGGAGAGTGTTTTTATCCGGCTCCCGTACATAGAAAATATTTCTCCCTGAACGAAAGCGGACGACTGCAGCTCATAGTTGATGGTTACGGTTTCGTTGAACGGATTGGGATGAATGGAAGAAACCATCAACCCGGATGGGTTTTGACCCGTACCGGTACATACCTGTACAATTATGGCCCGGGTGGCTGAAACAACCCCGCAACCGTAATTACTCCCGCTGGCATTGCTGGCGGTAAGCGTAACAGTATAGGTCCCGGGTGTATTGTAGCAGATGTTCTGCGGATTTTTCTGCGTTGAAGTGGAAGGGTTTCCACCGGGAAAATTCCAGGCCCACGAAGTGGGAGCATTCGTGCTAAGATCGGTGAAGTTGATACACCCGCCCTGGCAAATGGTACTGGTGCTGGCAGAAAATTGTGAATAAGGCGGAGGCGGGCAGCTCAGCAGCGAATCGCCTGCAAGCAGGGAGGCCACATCGATATTTTCATCACCTGCCTGATAGTTGAGCCATTGAAAAAAATCAAGGATCATCTCACAGCTCGTTGTCGGGCAGGAATTGACAGGTGTTGCATTCGGGTTAGTGAACGTATGCTTGGCGCGCAACGTGTATCCCGAAGGAACCTTGACAGGGGATTTAAAGGTATAATACCCCTGGAAATCAAAGTTCCACTCTTTGATCCGTATGAGTTTGATGTTGTTGGCTCCTAAATCAGCCCAAACCCTTATGCTGTCACAGTAGGTATGAGAATGCGGGAACACGGCAAAGATCGTTCGGTCTGATGTTAAGGTGACCGGATTTGCCAAATAAGATTGGGTGCTGAACGCAGCAACACTAAAAACCGGTTTCTTCAGGTCATCGGTACAATAAACGGGTCGGATACCGGTAGCTGTGGTAGGATAAAAGTACATGCGCATTTTTGTGCTGTCCACTTGTCCCAATGAGCCCGGGGCATAATGAATCTGTAAAATGATCTTTGAACCTGCCTTGATGCGGGTTCCGGCCTTCAGCGGCACCTGTCCGGGGAACACGGTCGGTTCAGAGCCGGGCGCCCAGGCTCCCAGCTGAACATACCCGAAAGGAAAGCAATTACCGCCTGTATCGCTGGTTGCCGTTCCGGTAGTGTCCAGAAATATTACCAAATGGTGCACGATGTTTCCATTGCCGGGAACAATTTCATAAGCACGCAGCCAGCGGTCTTGTGTTAACCCGGTTGAGATGGCAAAGCAATTGTACATGTCGCCATTTGAGGTGACGGTATACGTTGGTATTTGCAGCACCATGCTGGGTATGCCGCAAAGTTTGTATCGCGGGTAAGTGGGCTGGGGAGGCGCTAGTGTAGTATCTCCTTTCAGGCAGCCGCTGTTCACCCAGCTTATGATATCGTTGCGCTGGGTCGTGGTGAGAATACGTTCGTATAGAAATCGCTTATAGGTTGTGTCAGGTGGCCATACCGGCATTCTGCCGCTGGCTACGTCCGTACCGATCATACTGCACCAGGGAGAGGTTTGGGAGTAGTTCATTAACGGGAACGGTGCCCCACCGCACGGATGATGACACGAAGTGCATTTGGAATAATATATCCCCGCCACATCTTTGTAAACAAGCTGTGCAGATGTTAGGGCAGAGATCCCTACGTTTAGTAGGAATAATACGTAAAATTTTTTCATGACTTGCAGGTTTAAGAATAAAATCGGGCAAATTTATTCCCGGTGTAGGGTCGAAATCAAGCCAAAATATGTTGATCTGTACATTTCGAATCGCTGGGCTTGTATAACTGCCCTTCCGAATCCGGGGGTCGTAAGGGCCGTTACTTTGTCATTTTAAAGCTTAACCAACGGATCTAGAATGATCCAATGCCGTTTTTTTACGTATTTGTTCGTTATGAACAAACCGGGCCAGGGACAACAGGCACAATTTTTTTAAATTTGTACATTCCGGATCGTAAATCAAAATGAAAAAATCTGAAGATCTTTTCCACCTTATCAAGTCACTTTCGCGATCCGAAAAGGGGTATTTAAAGAAATATGCTTTTTCCGACAGTGCGGGCGAAGAGAAAAATTATTTCCGCCTGTTTGATGCCATTGATGAACAGGAAGAATACGATGAAGAAAAAATCCTGAAAAAGTTTGAAGATGAACAATTCGTAAAACAGATCCATCGCGTTAAAAATTACCTCCTGCACCTGATCCTCAAAAGCATGCGGGCATATCACTCGCAGCATTCAGTGGAGACCGTATTGAAAGAGCGCCTCCAGGACGTTTTTTTTCTCCATGAAAAAGGATTGTACCCCCAGGCGCAAAAGTTGCTCCGCAGCGCAAAGGAGCTGGCTTACCAGTACGAAAAATTTGCCCCGTTGCTGGAGATCCTTGATTGGCAGCGAAAGATCATTTCACTCGAAGCATATTCCCTTGCTTATGCCATCACATTGGATGAGATCATCCGGGAACGTGAGACGGTAATGGAACGGCAAAAAAATCTTCATATATACGAACGGATTTTTGACTCGCTTGACCCCCTCATCAAAGAGCGAAACGTAATGCGCACAGAAAGTGAAATCCTGCCTATGAAAAAGCTCATCCGCAACCCCCTTCTGAAAGACGAGCGGAAAGCGCTTTCACACAAGGCAAGAATTCTGTTCTATTATATCCTGGGGGCATATCATTTTGGATCGGCCGACTGGGAGAAAGCTTACGGGGTGACCGAACTTCGCAGAAAGATAATTGAATCACGACCAGATCTTATCGAGGAAAACCCCGAAGATTATATCACCGTGCTTAAGCATCTCGTATACTTTCATCTTCATCGTGCTGATTTTCGTGAATTCAGGACCCTTCTCGACAGGCTGAAATCACTCCCGGCAAAAACGCGTGAGATCCGGGCGCTTGTCTTTGAAGCTTCGTACATACAGGAATTGTATTATTGTATTAAGTTGGGACTTTTCAGCGAAGGAGTGCTGCTGATTGAAAAAATTGAAACTGAAATGCCGCTGTATGAGAGCCTGGTCAACCCTGTTACAAGGATGGACTTTAATTTTCACTTTGCGTATCTCTTTTTCGCAACGCAGCAATATAATACTGCCTTAAAGTATGTGAACGAGGTTATTAACAACAAAACCGTGGAGCTTCGTAAAGATCTGCTCGGCTATGCGCGCATTCTGAACATGATGATTCATTACGAGCTTGGGAATGAAGACCTCATCGAGTACGCCATCCCTTCGGCAAAGCGTTTTTTAGGAAAAAATACCGAATTGCTTCCAACAGAAAAACTTATTCTTTCATTTTTTCAACACTTGGTTATGCGCAAACCGAAAGGTGAAGAGTTGAAAAATTGTTTTCAGCAGTTACGGACGGATCTCATTGCACGTACAAACACGAGCAGTCCCGAAAAAATAATTCCCGAAGTGTACCAGTTCATTTTCTGGCTTGAAAGCAAAATCAAAGGCGTACCGCTGGAAGCGGTAATAAAAAAACATATTGCAGCCTGAGCGAAAACTACGATATCATGCTTCAGAACCTCGAGCTGGAGTTCTGGTAGAGGAATGGGCTGGGGCTGTTGAACCGCAGCGAGATCTCGAACCCGCCCTTGCCTGCCGTTGCGGCCGTTAATCCTGAAATGTTGGTGTCGTAGCTGATGCCGATGGAATAGGCGCTGAGCTCGAGCAGGAACATGGGGATCACTGCGTCCTTGTTCCGGTAGAAGCAACCCATGGAGATGGCTGCTCCCTTGATGTACCCGGTGTATTTGGATTCTTCCTTGAACTTGTACTTGATAAGCCCTCCGAGGGTAAGCTCGCGGGTGGCGCCCTGCTGCATGTAGAGTGCCGAGGGGCAGATGGACAGCAATGAATTCGGAATTCCGAAAATGGAGTTGATGTGACCGGTCCATCTCCAGTTCAGCGGGTCGGAAGAGCCGATGAAAGATTGATTGGGTTTGCTCAGGTGAAAAAGTCCCACGCCCGCATTGATGAACTTCTGGTCGTTGGCGGTCATGTAGCGGCTGCCCTCGCCCCAGCTCCACAGCAGCCCTGCGGCATAGTCGGCATAGGCGTATGTCTGGCTTCCGAAATTCTCGCCCGAAGGCGCATTGGGGTCGTAGGCCCCGTTCACGTACTGGTTGTTCCAGCGCAGGCCATCGGGAGAGATGCTGTGCTGGGCATAACCGCCCATGATTGCGCCCGAGAACATGCTCTTCTCGCTGACGTGTGCGTGGTAGGCAATGCTCAGGTTTCCCTGGAACTGCGTAAGGTTCCCGTCACCGGCCTTATCTGAAAAGAAATTCAATCCGAATGCAAGACCCTTTGCTACTTTCTGCTTGAAGGTGGCGGAAAGGTTATCGATCTTCACCCAGGGAAACTCGGCCATCTTGATCTCGAAAGTGGCGGCTTCGCTGCGGTAAGCGTTCACCGAGCGCCATTGCTCCTTGTAGTTGATAGTGGCCTGGATGTTCTTGTAGGCGGCCGTGAGCGCAGGATTCAGCATCAGGGAAGAAAAATTATACTGCGAAAAGTGAATATCCTGGGCAACGGCAGTGCTTGCAAGCAGGGAGGAGATGCAAATGAGGGTGTAGATCTTTGTTCTCATGATGATGCGTGTATAGTAGTGGTAAAGGTAGTATTTTTTACAAATTAACGCAGGAGCGAAATATTTCCCTTCTGCTTAAACGTATCACCGTTACTGAGGACCGCATTAAAATAGTAAGCGAACAC
>JACXTT010000078.1_pt1 | contig 139824 bp, 123 predicted proteins | sample 9270951 | NCBI WGS metagenome assembly JACXTT01 (sample SAMN15532306, study PRJNA645909) | rock metagenome | isolation source: weathered quartz diorite | place: Puerto Rico | collected 2017-06-21 | reverse complement strand
CCGACGTAGTTAGGCCCGTGCTTGAAGAACACCTCAAGCTCGCGCTGATAAATGGCGGGATCAAAATACCAGTTGATGGGCAACTGGGTGGAAACGGTCGCGAGTTCTTTCTCGCCCGGCAGCTTGGACATGGTCCTTACCTCCAATCAACACGCGCGTAGCTTCTAACTGCCGCGAATTAACCAAAGTAAAAACAACACCCGGGATTTCGAGAAAACCAGCTTTTAACTCTGCTTACTCCTCCCGTTCCCTGCGCGCCGAATAGAAATCGCCAGCGGCAAGGTGGACTGGGGATCATGCCAAATCAGGGGGGAAAAGGCAAGGTTTGACTGCCTTTTTGACGGTCTTTTGCGGGCCTTTTTGCCCCCCGCACTGGAACCAACGCAGCGTCCCGGTTTCGAATCCCCCAATCAGGGTAGGTGTCAGCCTGATGCAAGCCGGTGGAAGCATAATATTTGCTACCGTATTCGCCTCAAAAACTGCCTCAAACATTCGTGAAACAGGACCCGTCATGCCCCCCTTTCGCATCACCCTACTGATTATTTCGGCCATATTTTTCCTGCAAGCCGGCGAGAGCTGGGCACAGTTTCCGGGCGGCGGTGGCGGCGGGCGCCGGGGTGGCGGACAGGGCGGCGACCAACCGCGCCAGCAACCTCGCCAGAATCAGGACCAGGGCGCGCAAAAACCCATGAATTCGCCGGTAGCCGACCCGATGGCGGCCATTGAGCGCGAGCTACCTTCGCTACGCATAGACCTCAAGCTCAACGAAAAGCAAACGGCCTTGTTCGACCGCTTTGAACGCAAAGTGCACGAAGCCGCCGGTTCGGCACGCAGCCGTATGCGCCACCTGTCGGCCTTCAAACTGGATGACGGCAGCACCGTCAGCGCAACCTCCATCGTCGGCACCGTGGCCAGCGACGACATCGAGCGCGCCGAGGCCATGCGCGGCGCCAACGATACACTGGAAGATCTCTATGCGAGCCTGCAACCAGAGCAACGCCGGCAACTCGACCGACGCATCATGGTGGCGATGCGCGACCCCCTCGGTAATTCCTGACCCGGTAATTCCTGATCAGGAAAAACGATAGGCGTCCATCGCCAGCGAGTCCCACTCCAGGCCGTCGAACACCCGCTCTACTTTAGCGCCACCCCCGGCGGCACCCAGGGCCACGAACAAGGGCAGGAAGTGCTCCTCCGTAGGATGCGCGCGTAGCGCATCGGGCGCCTGCTCGCGGTATTGCAACAGCGCGTCGGTATCGTGGTCAGCAAGATGCCGGAACATCCAATCCTGGAATTTTTTTACATACTCGGCACTGCCTGGTGCATGTCCACCGGTGCGCATCGCGGCAAAGGCCTCGCGCAGATTGTGCGTAAGGTGACCAGAACCGATGATCAAGACACCCTCGTCGCGTAACGGCGCCAGCGCCTGGCCGACCTGGTAGTGATGGCGCGCACCCAGAGCTGTCTGCACCGACAACTGCACCACCGGCACGTCTGCATCCGGGAATATGCGCAACAGGGGCACCCAGGTGCCGTGATCGAAACCCCGGCAGCCGTCGATGGCTGCGCCTATGCCGGCGCTTTTCAATAAGGTTTGTGCGCGCTCAGCCAAGGCGGGCGCGCCCGGCGCGCCGTAACGAATCTTGTACAGGGGATCGGGAAAACCGCCGAAGTCGTAAATCATCGAGGGCTTGGCGTTGCCGGACAGCATCGGCAGGGTGGATTCCCAGTGCGCGGTAATCACCAGCAAAGCCGTGGGCTTGGGCGTGACCAGCCCAAGCTTTGCCCACACCTCTCCCGCGGCGCCGGATTCGATGGCGTGCATGGGCGAACCATGCGAGAGAAAGAGGGTGGGTTGCTTGTTCATGGTGATCCTTCTTTAGGCAATAAATTACTTAACCAGGCCTTCGGCCTTCATGGCTTGCTGCACGGACGGGCGGGCGGCCACGCGGGCGTGAAAATCCTTCAGCACCGGCCAGTTGGCGAGATCAATGCCCACCCATTGGCCCCAGTTGATGACGGTAAACAAATACGCATCCGCCACGGTGAAGGTGTCGCCGGTGAGGTAGGGCTTGCCGTTCAGCTGCGCGGAAATCCAGTCGAAGCGCGCGCCCAGTTTTTTCTTGGCGATTTCCTTGTACTCGGCCGGCGTATCCGGGCCAAACAGGGGCGAAAAACCTTTGTGGACTTCGGAGGTGATGAAGTTCAACCACTCCTGCAGGCGATAGCGCTCCAGCGTGCCGGCCTTGGGGGCAAGATTGGATTCCGGCTTCTGGTCGGCGATGTATTGCACGATGGCGGGGCCTTCGGTCAGCACCTGGCCGTTGTCCATTTCGATGACCGGCACATAGCCCTTGGAATTGACGGCCAAAAAGTCGCCGCCGCCATCGATTTTCTTGGTCTTGGTGTCGGTTTTGATCAGCGTAAACGGCAGGCCGGCTTCCAGCAGGGCGATGTGCGGGGAAAGCGAGCAGGCTCCGGGAGAAAAATACAATTTCATGATGCGTTCCTTTTTCAGGTTGGAAAAATCACTGAGCGTCTTGAGGCTAGCGCTTGGCGGGAGAGTTAGCGGGAAACTTTGGTAACGGCGAACTTGCCGTCGCCCAGCAGCACCAGCACAACGGTGGCCACGGTCAGAAAAGCGGGATATTCCCAGCCGCCGTTGGGGGCGTTGAACACCCAGCCGTTGCCGGCATGGACCCAGGTGGCCCCGAGCAGAACGGGGATCAGCAGCACCGCGACGTAGCGGGAATAGACCCCGGCCAGGATCATGAGGCCGCCGACCAGTTCCGCGGCAATCGTGAAGTAAGCCAGTACGCCCGGAAGGCCGACCGACTCGAAAAATGCCACGGTGCCCGGCACGGTGAAGACAAAGTATTTAAGCCCGGCATGGGCGATGAACATGGTGCCCAGCGCCACACGCAGGACAAAGGCGGCGTAGGGGGTGGTGCGATCGGTGGAAAAACTATGGATGGCATTCATGATGTGCTCCCAATCAAACGGTAACGATGGAATGCATCATGAGGCTTGCTCAATACGGGATAAAGATAGCAAAATGCAATTAATTATCCCGATTTACACAATAATTGGTGAGACAACGGGTGGATAAGCTTCTTTCCATGCAGGTTTTCGTGAAAGTGGTCGAACAGGGCAGCTTCGCCCGTGCCGCCGAGCGCCTGGAGATTTCCACGTCCGCCGCCTCGCGCCATGTAAACGAGCTGGAAGCGGCGCTGGGTACCCGCCTCCTGCATCGCACCACCCGCCGCCTTTCCCTTACCGAAAGCGGCCAGGCGTATTTCGAGCGCTGCGTGCAACTGCTGGCCGATATCGAGGAGACCGAAAGGCTGGTCAGCTCGACCGCCACCCATCCCACCGGCACTATCAAGCTGACTTGCTCCATTACTTTCGGCGTGCGCCGCCTGGCACCGGCCATAGGCGCTTTCCAATCGCAGTATCCGGCGGTGCGCTTCGATTGCTCCCTGTCCGACCGTTTTATCGATCTGGTGGAGGAAGGCCTGGACCTCGCCATTCGCATCGGCAATCTGGGCGCCACCAATATGGTGGCGCGCAAAATCGGCGAAGCGCGCCTCATCGTTTGTGCAGCCCCTTCTTACCTGAAAAAGCACGGCACGCCCCAGCACCCTGAAGACCTGACCGCGCACAACTGCTTTACCTACGAATACGTGGCCAGCAAAAATCTCTGGCGCTTCAAGGCAAAAGACGGCACTGAAATAAATGCGCATATCGGCGGCAGCGTGCACGCCAACAATGGCGAAATGCTGTCCTCCATCGCTGCGGAGGGCGTGGGCATCGTCATCGAGCCCGATTTTATTGTCGGCCCGCTGATTGAATCCGGCCGCCTGGTACCCATACTGCAAGACTTCGACGCGCCGCGCTCGGGCATTTACGCGGTTTATCCCAGCCGTCGGCATTTGTCGGGCAAGGTGCGCGCCTTTGTCGATTTCCTGGCGGCGCATTTCGCCGGGGAAAGGCAGCTTTCGTGAAGTCCGGTTTTAATAAAACGGCGCTTGGTACTATCTCATCATGATTCTCGTCATCCACGCCCACCCCTACCCGGCCCATTCGCGCAGCGTCAAGGGCCTGCTCGACGGCATACGCGATCTGCCCGGCGTGGAAGTGCGCTCGCTCTACGATCTTTATCCCGACTTCGATATCGACATCGCTGCCGAGCAGCAGGCACTAGAGCGCGCTCAGCTGGTGATCTGGCTGCACCCGATTTACTGGTACAGCGTGCCGGGCTTGCTCAAGCACTGGTTCGACAAGGTGTTGTCGCATGGCTGGGCCTACGGCAAGGGCGGCACAGCGCTGCACGGCAAGCACTGCCTGTGGGTGGCAGCCGTGGGCGGCGCCGAGCACACTTATGCCGAGGGACATAGCAATCTGAAGCCCTTCGCCAACTACGTAGACCCGATTGAACAGACCGCGCGCTATTGCGGCATGCACTGGGAGACGCCCGAGCTGCTGTTCGGCACTTACGAAATCAGCCATGCCCGGCTAGACGAAAAAGCGGCGCATTTGCGCGCACGCCTGACGGAGTGGCAGGCCAAACATAAACCTCATACCGGCAGGCCAGCGTCATGATGCGCGACGCCCTGATCTACCTGATCGCCGCCGTGGTCAGCGTGCCCATCGCCAAGCGCCTGGGCCTGGGCTCGGTGCTGGGCTATCTCATCGCCGGCGCCGTCATCGGCCCCTGGGGTCTGCACCTGATTGGCGACGTGGAAACCACCCTGCATTTTTCCGAATTCGGCGTGGTGCTGATGCTGTTCGTGATCGGCCTGGAACTCGAGCCCAAGCGCCTCTTATCGATGAAAAAAGAAGTCTTCGGCGGCGGCTTGCTGCAGGCGGCCCTGTGCGGCGGCGCGCTGGCCGTGGCCGGCAGCCTGATCGGACTGGAATGGAAGGCGGCATTGGTGGCGGGCATGGCGCTGTCGCTATCGTCCACGGCCATCGCCATGGCGATCATGAGCGAGCGCAATTTCACGCCCACGCCCACCGGCCGCACCGGCTTCGCCATCCTCCTGTTCCAGGACATCGCCGCCATCCCCCTGCTGGCAGTGATTCCGCTGCTAGCGGCGCAAAAAACCGTATCTAACGATCCCGCCTGGCTGGCGCCGGCTCAGGTGTTCGGCGCCATTGCCGGGGTCATCGTCATCGGCCGTTATTTGACACGGCCCCTGCTGCGCATTATCGCCGCCAGCGAATTGCGCGAGGTATTCACCGCCTTCACCCTGCTCTTGGTAATCGGCATCGCTGAAATCATGTCGCTGGCCGGCGTATCGATGGCGCTGGGCGCCTTCCTGGCCGGTGTGCTGCTCGCCAGCTCGGAATACCGGCATGCGCTGGAAACCGATATCGAGCCTTTCAAGGGTCTGCTACTGGGGTTGTTCTTCATCTCAGTCGGCATGGCCATAGACTTCGGTCTGCTGATGAGCGCGCCCCTGAAAGTTGCCCTGCTGGTGTTGGGCTTTTTGCTCATCAAAATCCTGATGCTGTGGCTCAGTGCGGTATTGCTGGGCGTCACCAAAAGGCAGCGCTTCCTGTTCGCCATCCTGCTTTCGCAAGGCGGGGAATTCGGCTTTGTGGTTTTCTCCACGGCGAGTGGCGTCGGCCTGCTGAACCCGTCCTGGGAAGGGTTTCTCACCATGGCGGTGGCGCTATCCATGGCGGCCACCCCGCTGCTCCTGATCCTGCACGACTGGTGGCTGGCGCGCGTGGAGTGTGACAAAAGCGGTGACAAAGGCGGCCGGGAAGCGGACGTCATCGACCAGGCCGACGCCCCGGTCATCATCGCCGGCTTCGGCCGCTTCGGTCAGATCATCGGCCGCATGCTGTTCGCCAACGGCGTCAACGCGGTGGTGCTGGACCACGACCCCGATCAAATCGAAACCCTGCGCAAATTCGGCTACAAGGTGTTTTACGGTGACGCCACCCGTCTCGACCTCATCACCGCCGCCGGCGCTAAGACCGCCAAGCTGCTGGTCAATGCCATCGACGACGTGGACGACAATCTTGCGCTCACCGACATCGTGCGCGAGTACTTTCCCGATCTGAAAATAATCGCCCGCGCCCGCAATGTGCGCCACTACGTGGAACTGCGTTCGCGCGGCGTGGAGATCATCGAACGCGAGACCTTTGAAGCAGCGCTGCGCTCCGGCCGCCACGTACTGGAGGCGCTGGGTATCGATCGCTATCGCGCGCGCGAAATGGCCGACGTATTTCGCCGCCACAATATCGCCACGCTGGAAAACATGCTGCCCGCCATGGGCGATGAGGCCAAGCTGCTATCGGCCGCCAAAGCCGGCCGCCAGGAACTGGAAGACCAGTTCGCGCGCGACCGCGTGAAGTTTGAGGAAGAACATTCCGCCAATAAATGGGATTGATGGCGGTGCGGCCCCCATATCGGGCTTGCGCTTCCGGGGAAAATGTCGAATATTCGGTAGAACCATAAAAGCGACCGGCCTACGCTAAGCCAGGTCTCAACAGGGAGTCGGGCCAATGCCGACGGCGAGGAAATACTGGGCATTCCTGAGCTATAGCCACCAGGACGCGAAGGTCTGCGCCTGGCTGCACGAGGCGCTGGAACGCTTTGCCGTGCCCAAGCGGCTGGTGGGCCGCGACTCGCGCGAAGGCCCGCTACCGGCCAAGTTGTTTCCGGTTTTCCGCGACCGCGAAGAATTGCCCGGATCGGCCGAGCTGGGAGCCAATCTTACCGAGGCGCTGGAAGCATCGCGCTATCTGATCGTGCTTTGCTCGCCGGCCGCCGCCCGTTCGCGCTGGGTCAACGAAGAAATCCGCTTGTTCAAACAAATGGGCGGCGAAGGCCGCATCCTGGCGCTGATCGTCGATGGCGAACCCAACGCCACCGACCGGCCGGAAAGCGGCCTGCTCGAATGTTTTCCGGACGCCCTGCGCTACCGGCTGGGCGCAGACGGCAAATTCACCCAGGAACGCGTGGAACCGATTGCGGCAGATATCCGCAAGGGCCAGGAGACCCGCCAGATCGCGCTATTGCGGCTGGTGGCGGGGCTGCTGGGCGTGTCATTCGATGAACTGCGCCAGCGTGATCGCGAACGCACCCGCAGGCAATGGTGGCTGCGTACGGCATCGCTGACCACCCTGGCTGTGCTGCTGTTGGGCACCTGGACTTGGCGCAGCCGCACCGAACGCATGGAGAGGCTGGAGGAACTGGGCCGCGAAGCCATTTTGAATAACCAGCCTGGACAAGCTGCCGTATTACTTGCCGAAAGCTACCGCATGGGCAATAGCGGCAATGAACTGCGCGTGATGCTCGATCACGCCATGCGCAGCGTTGATATGCTGGTCACCGTGCATCGGCTGGGCGACAGCGAAAAAGGCTTTGCCGGCATCGACTACAGCAGCGACAGCCATCGCCTGTTGGCCACCAGCGAAGCGGGCAGCACCTATCTCTGGCGGGCGGATAACGGCGGCCTGCTGGCGAAAATACCACCGCCGGAGGCGGGGGTTTCCGTACAGGCGCGCTTCGTCGATAACAGCCGTCGCATCGCGGTCATTGCGCCGCATACCGTCTATTTTTTTGGCGCGCGCGGCGGCGAAAAGCAAAATTTCTACACCCTGCCGGCCGCAGCTAGCGCGTTGCCCGCCGACCGGCAATTGCCCGGGGGCGACCATATTCTGATCACCGGGCCCGACACGCAAATCCGGGTGCTCAATTTACAAACCGGCACCACCGAAAAGGCGGCGGTCGCCGCCTGCGAACGCGCCGTGCTCACGCGCGCTTACCTGGTATGCGCTAACGGCAATACCCTGACTACCGCCGCGCTAACCGGCTCCGGCACGCGACGGATTGAGTTGCCGGCCAAAGTAGCGTCACTGACATCGCTAGCCGGCGAGGACGTTTTGCTGGCCGGGCTCGGCAACGGGGAAGGCGCCATCGTCAGCCTGACCGGCAGCGTTGGGAAATCGCTGGTGCACCACCCCGGCGGAATCAACGTAGTGCAAGCCGCCGATCGGGGCGAAACATTCGCAACCGGCGGCAATACCGGCACGGTGCTGCTATGGTCGCGCCGCGATGGCCGCCTTCTCACGCAACTGCCGGCGCACGTCGGGCGGGTGCGCGCCGTGTACTTTGCCGACGGCGGCCGGCGCCTGGTCAGCGTGGGCGAGGACAATCTGATCAAGGTCTGGGATGCGGGCAGCGGCGCCCTCTTGAGCGTCAACGACGCGGGCCAGGGCCTGAACCTGCAAAGCCGTCTCACGCGAAACGGCTATCAGCTGGCCACGTTTTCGCCAGGCGCCGACGGCGCGGTGAAGGTTTGGGATCTGGCTGCCGCCGGCCCCCTGCCGGCCACGCAAATCGAAAAATCGCCCGAACCGGATGCCAAGGCCTCGGGCACGCGCTGTCAGGGACGCGTGCTGCGCAAGGCCCGGGGGGACGGAAGCATAGAGGTCGTCGACGCCAAAAGCGGCGCAGTCAAGCTGACCCTCTCGGGCGGCATCGAAACCGCTGACGCCGAACTGGATTGCGATGCCACGTTGGACTGGTACGTCACCGGCGGCAAGTCCGGCGCGGCCTTATTGTGGAGTGCCGCCACCGGCAAGGCGGTGGCTCGTTTCGCCGGCCATATTCGCAGCATCGAGCAGGTGCAATTTACCGCCCCCGGCAGGATTCGCACCACCGCCAGCGATGGCTCTACCGCGAACTGGTCGTTCGAGCGGGAAGCGCGCTCGCCGGCGGTAATTTCCCGGCGCGTGGCCTGCCGGGTGCCATTTGAATTGGACGGCTTCACCCTGAAACCGCGCACGGCCGGCTCTGCCGCCTGCGTTTATGGGCCATAGCGCCGAAGAAAAAACGGAAATGACGAATATTCGGTTTTTTTCGGAACCCGGCCTGACTACGATGGCGCCATCAACCAAGGGGATTGCGCCATGAAAAAAACCGTCATCAATGTTTTGGGCTGGGCCGGGCTTGCCGTGCTCGGTTTTATTGCCATCGTGCTCGCCTGCTGGTGGCTGGCGCCCGATCAAAAGCTGGACCCGGAAGCGGAAAAATTCGTGACGCTGGCGCCTGTGCCGCCGGCCGAAGACAACGCTTATTTCATACTCTGGGGCTTCCCGGCCTCGCCGGAACTCGACCCGCATCAGGTCGGCCAGCAAATTGTCGCCGAGCACGACCGCATCCTCGCCGCCGAGAAGGGCCTGGATCATTTCAACATGGACTCCTTTTACGGGCCGAATCCGCTGCGTTTTGAGAAGGCCTCAAAGTACATCTGCCAGGTGTCCAACTGGGATTGTCTGGCGGAATTTGAAAGCAAGCGCGCCGAAATCCTGGCGGCCACGGAAAAATACCGGCTCTATGTCGCACGCTATCGCAAAATTCGCGAATACAAGGAGTTTGGCGTGGCCCTGTCGCAGGCCGACTTTCGCTCGCCCGTGCCCAATTTCCAGGCGGTGCTGCGCATCAGCGAACTGGTCGATGCCAATATCGCCCTGAAAATGACTTCAGCGGCTCAGCAGCGTGAGGCCTTGCAGGAACTGGCGGCGGATATCCATTCATGGCGGCGCATTATCCAGGGCAATGACTGGCTGCTGACGCAGATGATCTCGGTCGTGGCGCTGCATAAAAAGTACCGGCTTGCCAGCGCCCTCATGAGCAAGTATCCCGAGGCGGTGGGCAAATATCCGGACTTGTTCCGTTTGATCACCGCTCCGCTGCCCGTGGAGCAGACCAATATCATCGCGGCCACCAAAGCCGAGGCTCGCTCCAGCCTCAACGTATTCCGCACCTTGAGCGAGAGTGCGCAATGTTGTGTTTACGACGATGGCATGAGCTCGCAGTGGCTGTATGCCGCCATGATCCACACCGGCGGACTGAAGCCCAATGCCTCCGTCAATCGTGCTTACGGCGCGTTCAAATCGTATACGGACTTCCTGTCCCACTCTCCCAAGCAAATCGTCGAAGGCCTGCCGCAGTGGGACGAGGGCATCGCCAACCGGGTTGCGTTCGACGCCGGCGCCGTTTTCTACAATCCGGTCGGCCGGCGCATCTTGGTGAATATGTTTCCGGGCTTCACCACCTACGCCTTTCGCATCGACGATTTGATCGGCTTGTCGCGCTTGGTCGATCTGCAACGCCAGATCGTCGAAAAATCGGTGCCCGTGGCGGACGTGCCGGCCTTTCTAGCCAAGGCTGGGCCCGGCCTGATGGATATATACACCGAGCAGCCCATGCACTGGGACGCCAGCACCAAACGCGTCTGGTTCGCTTTGCAGGGCAAGCGCTTTGATAACTCCGGCTACGTTACCCTTGGGCATTACAAATAAAACCGACGCAGGCGAAACAGCCAACCGGATTTCCGATGAAATCCGCGCCCTGCTGGACAGATCGCAAAATCATCTCGCGTTCGAGCGTGGCAACATATGGTTGCGCGCACATCCAACGGAGGGCCTTGCGAATGTAGTCATCGCTTACCTGACCGCCCTGGCCGCCGCCCGTGGCGGCGCGCTGGAAATCGCCGCCGACCAGATCGCGCAGCTCCGGCGCCTGGCCATAGCAGACAAGAGTCTCGCCGCAAACGTAGAGAGTCTGGCGGGGCGCCTGGCCAAAGACACATACGTCGAAGCAGTGGAACCGGCTGCCAAGGCTGCGGCTCTCGACCAGGCCATTGCCGCGTATCTGCGCGCGGATGAGTTGTCGGCCAATGCGCACGCCAGGATCAATGCCGCCACCTTGCTGGCGATACGTGGTCGCCACGGAAACGACAGCGCAAGCAGCGAAAAATCGCGCGCATTGGCAGCATCGGTGGAAAAGGACATCACGCATGGCGACCATTGGGCCGAAGCCACTTTGGGCGAAGCCGCAGCGCTGCTCGGCAAGCCTGGCGAGGCCCTGAGCCATTATGGAAACGCGCATCGTCTGGCGGATGCGCGTTTCGGCGATATCGCCAGCATGCGCAGGCAGTTGCAGCTATTGTCCGGCGCCATTCCCGGCATGGGCAGGTTGCTGGCTGCCGTGCCCGGCCCCACCGTGATCGTCTTCAGCGGGCATATGATCGATAAACCGCTGCGTAACCAGCGTCGCTTCCCCGCTGAAATCGAAACAGCGGTGCGCGAGGAGATGCGGCGCACCCTGTCCGGCATGCTGCCGGTGATCGGCTACTCGCAGGCCGCTTGCGGCGGCGACCTGCTGTTTTGCGAGCTGCTGCTGGAACTAGGCCAGGAACTGAATATCGTCCTGCCCTTTGCCCGCGACGATTACGTGACCCTGAGTGTGGCCCCCGGCGGTGCAGACTGGCGCGCACGCTTCGAGCGCGTGTGCGCAGAAGCGACCTCGCTAACCTACGCCACCGAGGAGCGCTATCTGGGCGACGATTGCCTGTTCGAGCACGTTTCCAATCTGATCCAAGGCCTCGCCTTCCTGCGCGCACGCACGCTGGCGGTGGCGCCGCTGATGCTGGCGGTGGCGGACCCCTCGCAGCCTGGCGCCATCGGCGGCACTCTGGCGACCCTGGCCAATTGGCAGGCGCACAAGCAGGCGTATCGCCTCATCGACCTGAAGGTAATTCGCGACGCTGCGCATCTTCCCGCTCTCGACCTACAGGTTGTAGCCCCGGCCTCAGCGTCGGTGCCGACCGCAGCCGGCCGCCAAATCAAGTTTCTGCTGTTCGCCGACATCAAGGGTTTCAGCCGCCTGCCTGAAGAGCATTTCCCGGCATTCTTCGTGACCTTTCTCGGTATGGTGCCGAAAATCCTGGCCGATTGCGCCATTCAGCCGCTGGAGATGAGCACCCGCGGCGACGGCCTGTACATGGTGTTCGCCGACGCGGATGCGGCGGCGCGTTTTGCATGGCAGCTCTCGCAACGCGTGGGCGCCATCGATTGGCCGGGGCTGGGCTTGCCGGACGACACCCACGTGCGCGTCGCTCTGCACGCCGGCCCCGTGTTCGTCGCCACCGACCCCGTCACCGGCAATCTCGCCCATTACGGCACCCACGTCACGCGCGCGGCCCGCATCGAACCCATCGTTGCACCGGGGCAGATACTAGTGTCCGAGCCTTTTGCCGCCGTGCTGGCCGCACAGGCGAATAGCAGCTATGCCTGCGACCTGGTGGGCGTGGAGGCCTTGGCCAAGGGCTACGCCGATGCGCGCCTGTACCGCCTGCGCTTGTCGTAAATACCTGCGGGGTGCCTATAATCGGCGAAACTCCACCGTCCTCATCGTCCTTTCGCCGTGGCCCCCTCTTCCGTCTCCTCCGCTCTCAGCAAATCCGACTTCCAGGTCATCCAGGAATCGCTGCTGCGCGATATCGCCGAACGCGGCCGCATCGTCACCTTCGCCAGAAACTCTCTGCTGATCCGCGAAGGCGAACGCGGCGATACCCTGTTCATCATCCTGTCGGGCCGGGTCAAGGTGTTTTCGTCCAGCCGCGACGGCAAGGAAGTAATCCTCGACATTCACGGACCCGGCGAAACCCTGGGGGAGATGGCCCTCGATGAGGGTGTGCGCTCGGCCTCGGTGCTGGCGCTGGAACCCACCGTTTGTTCGGCCATCAGCCGCGATGAAATGAGCCGCTACATCGCCGCCCATCCGGAATTTGCCATGCAACTGATTGCGCGCCTGATCCGGCGCACGCGCATCGCCGTTGAAACGGTAAAGCGCATGGCGCTGCTCGACGTCTACGGGCGAGTGATCACACTGTTGACCGGCCTGGCGCCGGACGGAGGCCTGGGTACCGTCACCGAGCGGTTTACGCAGCAGCAGCTGGCGGACCGAGTGGGCGCTTCGCGCGATATGGTGAGCCGCATCCTGCAAGACCTGGCTGCCGACGGCTATATCGAAATCCGTTCGCGCCGCATCGATATTCTCAAGGCCCTGCCGCAGCGCTAGTTGCGCCATGGTTCGGCGCCGCGGTTCTGCGCTACGGCTCCGCGCTCAATGCGGCCAGCGCTTCGTCCAGCGACCCCAACAGGTTCTCCTCACCCAGCCGGCGCAGGAAATCCGAGCGCTTCATCAACGACAGCGGTTGCGCGTTCACGCCGGCGATCAATAACCTGCCGCCGTGCTTCAACAACAGGGCATGCAGGTTTTCCAGGGCGTCGAGACCGGTGGTGTCGACGTTGATGACTTGGTGCATTTCCAGGATCACCACCGCCGGCAGGGGCTTACGCGGGTCCAGCAATTCTTCCAGCTTGGTGACCGAACCGAAAAACAGGGAGCCGAACAGACGATAAGCTGCGATCTCCTTGCCGCCACAAAGCCGCGTTTGGTCGGGCGAAAGCGCAATCCTCTCCACCGTGGTCAACGAGGAGATGCGGTAAATAAAGAAAAGGCTGGACAGCACCAACCCGACCTCGATGGCCACGACCAGATCGAATATCACCGTCAGCAGAAACGTCGACAACAGCGTGGCGCGATAGAACAGCGAGAATTGCCGCAGCCTGCGGAACTCACGCCAATCGCCCATCGAATAGGCCACCCATAGCAGAATCGCCGCCAGCGCCGGCATCGGGATCAGCATCGCGAGCGGTGCGGCAGCCAGCACCACCGCGAACAGGAACGCCGAATGCACCACACCCGATAGGGGTGAGGCCGCGCCCGCTTTCACATTGGTTACCGTGCGGGCGATGGTGCCGGTGGCGGCGATGCCGCCGAACAGGGGCGAGACGAAGTTGGCGATGCCCTGCGCCATCAACTCCTGGTTGGGATCGTGCCGGTCTTCGATCAAGGTATCGGCCACGCGTGCGCATAGCAGCGATTCGATGGCGCCCAATAGTGCGATGGCAATGGCCGGGGCCAGCAGGTTTTGCGCGGCGCGCCAATCGAAATCCGGCATTTGCGGCCAGGGCAGGCCACGCGGCAATTCGCCGAAGCGACTGCCTATGGTTTCCACCGGCAGTTTCAACCACCAAACCAGCGCCGAGCAGACTACCAGTACCACCAGCGTGCCCGGCAGTTTGGCGGCGATGCGCCGCCAACCGGATGCCTGCTCTGCCGGCGCCGGCCACAGCGCCACCAGCAACAGCGCGGCCACGCCGGTCGCGAGCGCGTAAAAATTGGTGGTGTGCAGACTTTCGCCGATGTTGCTTAGCTGCGAAAAGAAATTGGCCTGCGGCTTGGCGATGGTCAGCCCCAGCAGGTCTTTTACCTGCGAAACCGCGATGATGACGGCAATGCCGTTGGTAAAGCCGATGACGATGGAAACCGGTACAAAGCGCACCAGGTTGCCCAATTTAAACGCACCCATCGCAAACAACAGCGCGCCCGCCATCATGGTGGCGATGAGCAGATTGGCTACACCGTATTTTTCGGCAATACCGAACAAAAGAGCGACGAAGGCACCGGCCGGACCGCCGATTTGCACGCGCGAGCCTCCCAGTGCAGAAATCAGGAAGCCGGCCACGATGGCCGTCACCAGGCCCTGCTCGGGGCGCACGCCCGAGGCGATGCCGAACGCGATGGCCAGCGGCAACGCCACCACGCCCACCGTCAACCCCGCACCCAGGTCGCGCACGAAGTCTCCGCGCCGGTAAGCGGCGGCGGCGGCAAACAGGCGGGGGCGAAACGATATTGCGTCTAACGCCTTCACGGCGGTATGGAGAATTTTAGCTCCTTCAGTCTTTCACATCGCTATCGAAGCGGTAACCCGCGCCGCGCTCGGTGCGGATCAGCCTGGGCTCGTTGGGATCTGCCTCGATCTTGCGGCGCAGGCGCAGGATTTGCACGTCTATGGACCGGTCGAACACATCGTCATGCAGGCGGCTCTCGGCCAGCAACTGGTCGCGAGAGAGCACCCGGTGCGGTGCTTTCAGGAAGGTGAGCAGCAAGGCAAACTCGCCGTTGGTGAGGTCCACATTGCGGCCGTCGGGCGAAGTCAGCTTGCGGGAACCCGTGGCGAGACTCCATCCGGAAAATTTATAACTGCGAATCGCGTCGTTGCGCCTGGCGTCCGTTTCCGCCGTTACCGCCTGCGCCGCTGGCTGATAACGCCGCAGCACCGCCTTGATACGTGCCAGCAATTCGCGGGGACTGAAGGGTTTGGTCAGATAATCGTCGGCGCCCAATTCCAGACCTAACACGCGGTCGATTTCCTGCGCCTGCCCGGTCAGCATGATGATGGGCACGCCAGAGTGCTCGCGCAGGGTACGCGCCAGCGAGAACCCGTCTTCCCCCGGCAGGCGCACATCCAGCAGCACCAGGTCGGCCGGGTCGGACTCCATGGCTTTCAGCAAAAGCGCACCATCGGCCACCGTGGTGACACGGAAGCCCTGCTCGCCCAGGTACTCGGCGATCAGATCGCGTATCGACTCATCATCGTCGACGGCGAGGATATGCTTCATGGCGGAGGGTCCCTGAAAACCGCGCGGGCCTTGCTGCCCGGCTTCGAAGAATGGTACTCCCTTCACCGGCGCGGGGGAAAGACCCATTACCTATCCGATGCCTGCCGATGCCGCGAGCCGCGCAATTGCCGCAGGGCATAGAATGCACCTTTGCCGTATCGCCATAGCCCGAATATGAGCCCAACTGGTCCCACCGCCGGTTCCACGCAAAGCTGGCTGGAACGCCTGCTAAACCTGCAAGGCGAGCCGGTGCAGAAGGCGGCTACCTTCCTGACCATGCTGATCGGTTACTGGCTGCTGGCGGAGGCCAGTGTCTTGCTGGCCCATAAGCACCCGCCCTATCCGATCTGGCTGGCCGACGGTTTCGCCCTGGGCCTCTGGTTCGCAACCCCACCGCACGCGCGGCCGCCGCTGCTGGTGGCGGTGTTCATGGCCAATCTGGTCAGCGGCGATCTGGAAGTCAAAATCAACTGGAACGGAGTGGCCGGCAGCGCGGCAAACGTATTTCAACTGGGCGCTGCGGGCTGGCTGATGGCAATGGCGCGAGCGCGGCTGGGCGGCCGCTGGTCGCGCCTGGTGCGTTTGCTGGTGCTGGCCTTCGTCGCCGCAGTGGTGGTCAATGCCGTTGCGGCGGTGGGCTCGGCCTACGTATTCCACTTTCGCAACGGCGTGCCGGTCGCCGATGCCTTCGTCACCCTGTTCATCTCCGACGGCCTCGGCATTATTTTATTGACCCCGCTGGTGGTGGCCTGGAGCGACCGCTCCCCGGCGGTGCGCGCCGCCCGTGCGCTGGCCATGAGCGGCGAGGCCCTGCTCGCCTATGTGCTGGTCGCCGTTTCCGCCTGGATGATTTTTTCCCTGCCGCCCGACGCGGCCGGCCAGGTGCCGCCGGTGTTTTACCTGGGCGTGCCCTTCATCCTGTGGGCGGCGACGCGATTTGAATTGCAGGGCGGCACCCTGGCGCTCACCATTTACGCGCTCACCGCCATCCACTTCACCACCCGCGAGCTGGGCCCGTTCGCCTCTGGCTTCGTGTCCAACGCGGCGGCAGTGCTGCAGCTGCAGGGCTTCCTGGCGGTGCTCATCGTCAGCACCCTGATGGTCAGCGCCCTGGTGCGTGACCGGCGTGCCGCCAGCCGCGAGTCGCACGGCTGGCGCCAGCGCTACGAGTCCGCCCTGCGTTCCAGCGGCAACGCCGTGTTCGAGATCGAGCCCATCAGCGGAAAAATCCAATGGGCCGGCGATACCCTGGGCGCCTTCGGCGTCGCCGAAAGCGCCATCGCCACCTCGCGCGGCTGGACCTCGCGCATTCATCCGGACGACCGCTCCATGGTGACCGGCCTGCGCGAGCGTCTCGCCAGCGGCGCGCTGGCTTCCGTCGATCTCGAATACCGGCTGCGCAGTGACCGCGGTGAATACCGCATGCTTGGGGTTTCGGCCTACGGCGTCAGCCAGCCCGCCAACGATCTCAACATCAACGAAGAGGTCACGCGCCACATCGTCGGTTTCGTCAAAGACATCACCGATAAAAACCGCCTGGCGGCCGAGCGCCAGCAATTGGAGGCGGAGTTGCGCCAGGCGCAAAAAATGGACGCCATCGGCCGGCTGGCGGGCGGCATTGCCCACGACTTCAACAATATCCTCGCCTCCATCCTCGGTTACGGCGAGCTGGCGCGCGACAAGGTCGAGGCCGGCGGCCCGTTGGCGCGCTACCTCGACACCATCGTCAAAGCCGGCGAGCGCGGCAAACTGCTGGTGGCACAAATCCTCACCTTCAGCCGCAAATCCACCGATGTGCACGAGCCGGTCAACCTGATCGAAATCGTCAACGAGGTGGCGGCGCTGGTGCGCGGCTCGCATCCGCACCAGGTGGAGGTGCGGCAATACTGTTCGCAAAAAGAAGCCACGGTAGTGGGTAACCCGGTGGAGCTGCACCAAATGGTGATGAACCTCGCCACCAACGCCCTGCAGGCCATGCCGGAGGGCGGCAATCTGGTGCTCGCCGTCGATGCCCGCGACATCCAGGCACCGCACAAGGTCCTGCAGGGGTCGCTGAAAAGCGGCCCGCACGTTACTATCGAAGTGACCGATCAGGGCGCCGGCATCGACGAGGCCACCCGCGAACGCATGTTCGACCCGTTTTTCACTACCAAACCGGTGGGCAAGGGCACCGGGTTGGGCTTGTCCATGGCCATGACCATTGCCAAGGCGCACGGCGGCGGAATCGATCTTAAGAGCGCGCCGGGGCAAGGTTCCGCGTTTACGATTTATCTCCCGGCGGACGCCGCCGCACAGGCGCCTCTCGAACTGGAACCGGCCCTGATACGCGGCCGCGGCCAGCGCATCCTGGTGGCCGACGACGACCCCGCGCTGCGCGAGCTGGCCACACAAATCCTGACCGAGTTGGGCTACCAGTGCGAAAGTTTTGCCGACGGCGCCGAGGCCTGGGCGGCCTTCGAGGCCAGGCCGGCGCATTTCGACGCCTTGCTCTCGGATGAGGTCATGCCCAATGTCACCGGCAGCGAGCTGGCCGCGCGCGTCCATGGGCTGCGCCCGCAGCTACCCATGTTCCTGATCACCGCCTACGCCAGCCCCGGCCTGGAAATGCGTGCCCAGCAGGCGGGGGTGATCCGCATACTCAACAAGCCCTACCGCCGCGCCGACCTGGGCGACGCCTTCGGCAAGGCCTTTGATACTGGCCAAGGCTGAGTATCGCTAAGTGCCGTTTCGCGCTGCCGTCTGGCCCCGTCTCGCCCCGTCTGTATCTGCGGGCGGGCGGAATTATCAATAGTTCACCGTTACATTACAGTTGTAATGGAAACCAGCCCGATCTGAAATCGGTATGTAAGTGGTCTCATCAAAAATGTCGGACTACACCAATTGATGGGGTCCGACATGCAAGCCTTGGTTCGCAAAACCGCCGCCAGCGATACGTCCCTGGTTGCCCGCGCCGCTCTGGAAGCCGGCCTGGACCGCATTCGCAGCGGCCTGCCGCGTGGCAAGGGCTGGGCCACCTACCCCTTCAATACCCTGACCCTGTCATCTCAGTTTCAGCCGATTTTCAGCGTGGAGCAGAAAGCGCCCGCCGGTTACGAAGGCCTCTTGTCGGCGCAAAACCTGTCCGGGCAATCGCTATTGCCGGAAACGGTGTTCGCCCTCTCCGCCAATTGCGACGAGCAGCTTTATCTCGACTGGCTGACGCGTGCCCTGCATTTGCGCAACGCCGTCAACCTGGGCGAAGAGCGCGGCCTCCTGTTCCTGAACGTTTTCCCTTACGCCGCCATCGAAGAGCCGCACTATCCCCAAGCCTTCGCGGCGATGCTGGAAAGCTACAACATCCGCCCTTCCGACGTGGTGCTGGAAATCCTCGAAACCGGTGTGAGCGACGACGCGCGTCTGGTAGATGCCGTCAACCTATACCGCGAGATCGGCTGCCGCATCGCCATTGACGACTTCGGCACCGGTTTTTCCAATCTGGACCGGTTGTGGAAGCTGAAGCCGGACTTCGTCAAAATCGACCGCTCCGTGAGCCAAGCCGCCCTGCACGATGCGCAGGCTGAGACGGTGCTTGCGAACATGGTCAAGCTGATCCACGATTGCGGCGCCAAGGCAGTCATCGAAGGCATCGAAACCCGCGACCAGGCCCGGCTGGCCATTCAGGTCGGCGGCGACTATCTGCAAGGTTTTTATTTTGCCCCGCCGCGCCGCGACGCCTTTCCGGCGGCCCTGAGCGCGCGCATGTTCGCGAGCCTCAACGAACCCATAGACGCGGCCGGCATCAACGCGCTGGACGAATACAGCCGTCTGTTGCTGACCGCGGCCGTGGACATGCAAATGGGCGGGTCCTTCGCTCACGCCATTACGCCCTTCCTGGTGATGCCTGCCGCTGTGCGCGGCTACCTCATCAGCGGCGATCACAAGGATGCGCCTGCCGACCGCCTGGTGCTGGACGTGATTGAAGACGAAGACCTGGCCGACCTCGCCTGCCCGCATTCCGGGGCCTGGCGGCTGCGCCATATCCTGCGCCGCTCGCTATCCAATTTGCAGCATATGCAAGTCACGCACGCGCCGGCCCTGGCCGATCCGCTGCCGCGCGGCGCCGCGACCGTCACTTTGTCCTACGCTTTTCAGCACGAGGGCCAGACCCTGGTGGTGTGCGGCGATGTATTGGCCTCGCACCTGCCGTCATCTCCGCAGGCTGCAGCCTGCGTCTGCCACGTCTAGGCCAGGCGCTATTTGCGGACGCCGTTGACGGTGTCCGCTGGCAGCACTTCCGGCGCGCGCGTTGGCGCCGGAGGAACCACCGGTCCTTTGTGTATCCATTGCAGCAACCCGTCCTGGGCGCTCTGCAGAGAGCCGGCGTTGGCGCCGTTGACCAACAGCACCACGATCCAGCGCTTGCCGTTGGCATCCAGCACATAGCCCGCCAGGCAGCGCGAATCGTTCAGCGTACCGGTCTTGAGATGCGCCTGCCCGGCCACGCTTTCTCCGCGCACGCGGCGGCGCAGGGTGCCGTCCACGCCCACTAGCGACAATGAAGCCATAAATTCGGGCATGACGCTGGAGCGCCAGATGCTATCCAACACGGCGCCCAGAGTGCCGGCGCTGATCCGCTCAATACGGGAAAGACCGGCGCCGTTTTCCAGCACCAGCTCGGGCGCGGCGATGCCTTTCTTTTGCAGCCATTCCCGGACCAGCGCGCCGGAGCGTTCCACCGTGCCGGGCTTGCCGGGTTCGGCCGACAGGGTCAGGAACAGCTGCCGCGCCATGACGTTATTGGAAAACTTGTTGATGTCGCGCACCACATCGGCGAGATTGGAAGACTCCAGTGTTGAAATTAGCCTGGCGTCGGCGGGTGCGGCGGCGATCTTGACGTCGCCCACCCAGGAGCCGCCGGCTTCCTTCCAGGCGCTGGCGAAGGCGCCGCCCAGAAAGCGTGCGTGGTCCAGCAGGGAAACATTCCAGGTCTGCTCGCCGCAGTCGCGCGGATAATTGCCGGTGAAGGCCACGCGCACCTGCAGGGCGCTCACGTTTTGCACATCGAGTCTGACGCGGTCGCGAATATCGCCGCAGCTGCCGTCGCTGAGTTTGACCTTGTTGACCAATTCCAGCTGCGATAAATGCGTGTCGGGAGCAATGGACACGCCCCTGCCGTCGAGGGTGGGCGCGAATTGGAAGCGCACGGTCTTGAAGTTCATCAGCAGGGCGTCCGCGCCCACGTTATAGGCGCGCAGCGGTTCGCCGTCGAAGCGTGCTGGGTCGTAGGGGGCCACGTCGAACCAGGTCTTGTCCAGCACCAGGTCGCCGCGCAGCGTGGTGAGCCCGCGCTCGCGCAGGCGCTTCACCATTTGCGTGAAGCGGTCTATGGTCAGCCTGGGGTCGCCGCCACCTTTCAGGATCAGATTGCCGTCCAGGGTGCTGCCGTGCATTTCGCCGGTCATCAGCACATCGGTTTTCCAGGTATAGGCCGGGCCCAGCAGTTCCAGCCCGGCGTAGGTGGTAATCACCTTGATGACCGAGGCCGGGTTCATGGGTTTGTCGATGTTGTAGGCGATCAAAGGCTCGGCGGCCCCGGCCTCCTTGAGGAAAAACGACACATTCTCGAAAGGCAGGGGAGAACGCGTCAGCCACTCGGCGATCGGCGGCGGCAAGGATTGAGAAGAGGGCACGGCCGAAGCCGACGGCGGCTGCGCCTGTAACGGGCTTTGTAGTTGCCCGATTACAAGTAATAGCGCGCACCACCCGATAGATTTGTTCATTGCCCAGGCAGACCTTCCAGAATTTGCAAACTGCCATTGACCAGCAAGGCGAACTCCTCTTCGTTCACGATATACGGCGGCATGAAGTACACACTGGCGCCGATAGGACGCAGCAGCAGGCCGCGAAGTTCCGCCGCCAGAAAAAAGTCGCGCGCGAAACCGGCATAGGGCTTTGCATAGTCGAAGGCCCAGATCATGCCGCAGCGCCGGTAGTTGCTCACCAGCGGATGCTGCCGCAGGGGCGCTGCGATGGCGTCAAAGCGCAAAGCCTTGACGGCGTTGGCGGCGATCACATCGTCAGATTCAAAAATATCCAGCGTCGCCAACGCTGCGCGGCAGGCCAGCGCCGAGCCGGTGTAGGAATGCGAATGGAGGAAGCCGCGTGCGGTATCGTCGTCGTAAAACGCGCCGTATACCTCGTCCGTGGTCAGCACGCAGGACAGCGGCAGGTAGCCACCGGTGATGCCTTTGGAAAGGCACATAAAATCGGCGCGCGCATTTCCCGCTCCGTCGGCCTGCTCACTGGCGAACAGGGTGCCGGTGCGGCCGAAGCCGGTCATGATTTCGTCGGCGATCAGGTGTACCTCGAACTGCGTGCAAAGCGTGCGCGCCATCTTGAGATACAGCGGCGAGTACATACGCATGCCGGCGGCGCCCTGCACAAGCGGCTCTACGATCAGCGCCGCGATTTCGTGATGGCGCTCCTTCAGGAGCGCGGCCAGTTCGGCGATGGCGGCATCGACATCGCCGGGAAAGGCAACGCGGATTTGCGGCGTCAGCAGCGGGCCGTAGGCGTCGCGGAAAATCGCCACGTCGGTGACCCCCAGCGCGCCTATGGTTTCGCCGTGATAGCCGCCTTCCAGGCCGACGAAGCGGCACTTTTCAGGCCGGCCCCGATTGCGCCAGTAATGGAAACTCATTTTCAACGCGATCTCGACCGCAGATGCGCCGTCGCTGGCGTAAAAAGCGTGGCCCAGGCCGGTGAGTTTCCCCAGGCGCTCGGAGAGTTCGATGACCGGCTGATGCGTGGCGCCGGCCAGCATGATGTGTTCCAGCTTGGTCAGCTGATCGGCCAAAGCGGCCTGTATGCGCGGGTTGGCGTGCCCGAACAGATTGACCCACCAGGACGAAACGCCGTCCAGATAGCGCTTGCCGTCAAAATCGTACAGCCAGGCCCCCTCGGCGCGGGCGATGGGCAGCAGCGGCCAGCGCTCGTGGTGCTTCATTTGCGTGCAGGGGTGCCAGACGCTGGCAAGCGAGCGGGCGACGATGGCGGCATTGTCGGACATGCGCCCCAATGTAGCACAGCAAATCGGCCAGGCGCCGTGGCACGTTAGCTCGTTACAATGGGCGGCATGCGACTTTCCATCATCCTGCCGGTACTTAATGAAGCCCCCACGCTCATAGTGACCCTAGGTCTGTTGCAGCGCATGCGCGCGCGTGGCGTGGAAGTGCTGGTGGTCGATGGCGGCAGCAGCGACGCCAGCCGGGAAATCGCCCGACCCCTGGTGGACTACGTCATCAATAGCGCCAAAGGCCGCGCCATCCAGATGAATGCGGGCGCAAAAGCGTCCAACGGTGAGGTGCTGCTATTTCTGCACGCCGATTCCTTAATGCCGGAAGACGGCGACCAGTGGATTGCAGAGGCCCTGGCGAACGGAAAAAAATGGGGGCGCTTCGACGTCAGTATCATCGGGCATCACTATCTGTTTCCCGTCATTGCCTGGTTCATCAATCACCGCTCGCGCCTGACCGGCATCGCCACCGGCGACCAGGGCATATTCGCCGCACGGGACGCATTTGAATCGGTGGGCGGCTTTCCCGACCAACCCCTCATGGAAGACATCGCCTTCTGCGCCCGCATGCTGCACCACCTGGGGCAGGCGTCGCCCGCTTACATAGGCGGCGCGCGGATCAGCACTTCCGGCCGCCGCTGGGAAAAACACGGGGTATGGCGAACCATCCTGCTGATGTGGCGTCTCAGATTGCAGTACTACCTGGGCGCCGACCCAATCAAACTACATGAAACCTACTATGGCCGCCATGGCTGATAAGGCCGTGATCCTGGTCTTTGCCAAAGCGCCGGTGCCCGGCGACGTGAAGACGCGCATGATTCCCGCCCTGGGCGAACAAGGCGCCGCCCTGCTGCACGCCGCCCTCACTGAGCGCGTGCTGGATACCGCCTGCGCCACCGGCCTCGACGTGACCTTATACGCAGCCCCCGACTGCGGGCACGCCTTTTTCGCCGATTGCGAAGAAGACTTTGACGTAGGCCTGGCACCGCAATTGGCCGATGCCGATTTGGGCGCGCGCATGCTGGCGGCCTTGAATGAATCCCTGCAGGACTACGACCGCGCCATCCTGATCGGCGCGGACTGCCCGGCGCTGACCGCCAAACACTTGCTCGCGGCTATCAAGCAGCTTGAGCAGAATGATGTCGTTTTGACGCCCGCCGAAGACGGCGGCTATGTGCTGATAGGCGCCACGCAAACTCACTCCGATATGTTCGCCAACATCAGCTGGGGCGGGGCCGATGTGCTGGCAAACCAACGCAAAGCACTACAGGCGGCGGGCCTGGGCTGGCAGGAAATGGAGACCCTGTGGGATGTGGACCGGCCCGAGGATTTGCCGCGCCTGCGTGCGCTGAAACCTTCCTTCGAATTTTTCTGGCCGGCATGAAGCGCGCTCTTATTTGGTTGAGCCTGTGCCTGGCCACGGTGGTTATCGGCGCGGACGTGGTGCCGGCCATTTCCTCTTTTCCTCCCGGCAAAACCCTGCCGGCCATTTTTCGCTTCATTTCCATTCCCGGCATCCCGCACAACACGGCCTGGCTGGAGCGCGACCAGGACGTGACGGTGTTGCGCGTAGAGTCCAACAACTCGGCCGGCAGCATCGCCCTGCCCTATACGCCCGATCCAGCAGTCACACCGCTTTTAAGCTGGCGCTGGAAAATCAGCCGGGTGCTCACCACGGCAGACAGCACCACCAAGGCCGGCGACGATTACGCCGCGCGTGTGTATGTTTTTTTCGACGTGCCGCTGGAAACGCTGTCCTTTGCGGAGCGCACCAAGATCAGGCTGGCGCGCCTGGTGGCCGGCAACGATGTGCCCACCGCCGCGCTTTGCTATGTATGGGATAACCGCAAACCGGTGGGCGATGCTCGCCGCAGCCCCTATACCCAGCGTGCGCAAATGATCGTTTTGCAAAGCGGCCCCGCGTTGGCGGGTCAGTGGGTCACTCAGACGCGCGATGTAGCCGCCGATTTCCGTCAGGCCTACGGCCATGAGGCGCCGCGCATCGTCGCTGTGGCTCTGGGCAACGATACCGACAACACTCACGAGCAGGTGAGTACCTGGTTCGGTGATGTGCACTTTCAAGCCAAGGCCGATAAACCCTGATGCCGAAGAAACTCCTGCTGCTGGGCGGCGGCCACGCTCACCTTCATGTGCTGAAATCGCTCACTGAACGCTACCTGCCCGAGGCCGAGGTGACCCTGATCTCGCCCCATCCCGAGATGGTGTACTCGGGCATGCTGCCGGGCTGGATTGCCGGGCACTACCGCATCGAGCAATGCCTGGTGCCGCTGGCGCCCCTGGCACAACGCGCCGAAGTCAACTTCGTGCAAAAGCACGTGCGCCGCATCGACTTCGCCACGCAAACCGTGATTTGCGATGACGGCCTGGCGCTGCCCTTCGACGCGGTGTCGGTGGCAACGGGGCCGGTGCTGGACCTTGCCGCGATCCCCGGGGCTGCCGAACACGCCATCGCCATCCGCCCCATCGAATCGTTCATCGACGCCTTCACCCGCGTCCGCGCCGCCGTGGAAGCTGGCGAGACGCGGCGTATCGTCTTCGTCGGCGCGGGTGCCGGCGGAGTGGAACTGGCGCTCGCCATGCAGCACGCCTTTCGCAAGTACGCGGTCGGTATCACCGTCATTTCCGCCACCGATACCTTGCCCGGCGCGAGTGGCCCGCGCATGGCGCGGCTGCTGCGGAAAAATGGCATCAGCCTGCTGTTCGGCCAATCGGCGACGCACATTGCGCCCAGAGAAGTGCATTTGCAATCCGGCAGTGTGGTCGAGGGCGATTGCATCATCCTCGCCACCGGCGCGGCAGCAGCCGCATGGCCAAAAGCCTCGGGGCTGGCCTGCGACGAGCGCGGTTTTATTCGCGTCAACGAATACCTGCAATCGGTATCTCACCCCAATGTGTTCGCGGCCGGCGACTGCTCGGCCCTGGAAAAATATCCGCGCCCGCGCTCCGGCGTATACGCCGTGCGCGCCGGGCCGCCGCTCACGCAAAACCTGCGCAACTTTTGCACCGGCGCGCCACTAGTGCCCTACGAACCCCAGGCCCGCTCGCTCTACCTTATCAGTGCCGGCCGGCGCTATGCCGTGGGTTCCTGGGGCGGCCTCGCCTGGGAGGGAAGCTGGGTGTGGGCCTGGAAAGATTGGATAGACCGGCGCTTTGTCGGCCGGTATGTATAGATAAATAGATAATGCGGCATATCTTTTGGAGTAATGAATGAAGCGAATCCGCCTGCTTGCAATCACCTGTCTGTGCGCTTTCGCCATCGCAAGCCACGGAGCGCGCGCTGAAACCGCCGCACCGGACTGCGCCGGCCTCGCGCAACTGCAACTTTCTGGCGCCGCCATTGCCAGCGCAGCCGTGGTCGAAGCCGGCGCGTTCAAGACGCCGGACGGCAGGGCCTATCCAAAGCTGAAAACGTTTTGCCGCGTGGTGGCGAGCGCCAAGCCCAGCACCGACTCCGATATCCGTTTCGAGGTCTGGCTGCCCGCAGCCGACTGGAACGGACGCATCTGGGGTATAGGTAACGGCAATTTTGCCGGCGCCATTGCCTATGGAGGACTGGCCAGCCAACTGGCCGAAGGGTACGCCACCGTCTCCACCGACACCGGCCACGCAGCCAAACCCATGGACACGCAGTGGGCCAACGGCCATTTTGAAAAGATCGTCGACTTCGGCTACCGCGGCGTTCACGAGGTCATCGTCCAGGCCAAGCGCATCGTTGCGGCTTTTTACAGCCGGGGGGCCAGCAAATCGTACTTCGGCAGCTGTTCCAACGGCGGACGGCAGGGGCTGATGGAAGCGTTGCGCTACCCGGACGATTACGACGGCATCATCGCCGGCGCGCCCGCCTCGCCCTATACGCAACTTTTTATCGGCTACCCGCAATCCTTCAAGACCTTCTCCGATCCGGCACACCGCCTGACGCCCGGCAAAGTCGAGGCGCTGCGCTCGGCGGTGCTGGCGGCCTGTGACGCTCTGGACGGTGTGAAGGACGGCGTCATCGAAAACCCGGCCGCCTGCAAATTCAATCCCGCCACTCTCGCCTGCCAGGGCGCGGAAACCGATCAATGCCTCACGCCGCCACAACTGGACGCCGTGCGCATGCTCTACGCGGGCACCAAACTGGCTTCGGGCCAGCGCCTGTTTGAAGGCTTTGCCCCAGGTTCCGAGACACTTTGGTACGACGTGCACTTCGGCACCGATATCACCAAGGCCGGCGCGTACCAATTTTCCGCCGGCTTTTATAAAGACTTTGTCTTTAATGACGCCGCCTGGGACTTCAGTCGCCACGATGAAAAACGAGACAGCGCCCTGATCGATCAAAAGTTCACCAGCGTGCTGAACTCGGATGGCACCGACCTAAACGCCTTCACCAAACGCGGCGGCAAGCTGATCCTGTTTCACGGCTGGAATGACGCTCTACTGCCCGCACCTGAGACCGTGGCTTATTACCAGCGCCTGAAGAGCGCCATGGGTGAGGCCAAAACCAATGAGGCGGTCCGACTGTTCATGGTGCCGGGCATGGGGCACTGCGCAGGCGGTCCCGGCGCCGACAGCTTCGGCCAGTACGCGGGCGGCAGCGGCGACCCCGACAAAAGCATGGGCGCGGCGCTGCAACGCTGGGTGGAAAAAGGCGTTGCGCCGGAGCGCATCGTCGCCGGCAAGCTGAAAGAGGCCGCGAATCCGGCCGCAGGTTTCGCGCGCACCCATCCGCTATGCGCCTATCCGCGCGCGGCCAAATACAAGGGGGTGGGAAGCACCGATAGTGCGGAAAATTTTGAGTGCGTATCGCCGGGTTCGTAATAGACAGCGCGAGACGCCGTGGGCGAATTTGATATGGCGGCGAGCAAAGTGAAACCTGAATTGAAACATCAGCATCAGTTTTCGTGGATTGACATTCTGCTACGCAGGTACGAATTCCTGTTCTTCGAGGCGTTTTTCCCAATAATGTTCGCGATCAAATCGCTTCGAGAGTCGCACTGGGTAATTGCTTCGGCGATATTTTTATTTTGGTCACCGATTCAACTCTGGATTCTCATTCGAATCCACAATCGCGGATTCTGCCGAATTGAATTCGGATTGCTTGGCACCCTGGTTGCACTCGCAACGGCCGCTGCAGTTGCCTTTAGCACGTGAAGACAACAGTAGCTTTCAAGTACAGCTACTCCTGTAACGCACCGTATTAGGCTAGCGCCTTTTTCTGCGCGGCAACTAATTCGTCAATCCCCTTGGCCGCCAAGTCGATCAGGACATTCATCTGCTCACGCGAAAACGGCGCGCCCTCTGCCGTGCCCTGGATTTCCACGAAGGTACCGGAACCGGTCATCACCACGTTCATATCGGTTTCACCCGAGGAGTCTTCCTCGTAGTCGAGATCGAGAATCGGGCCATCAGCGCCGATGCCCACCGAGATGGCGGCGATGGAATCGAGAATCGGCGTCTCCGCAATAGCGCCGCTTTTTAGTAGCACGGAAACCGCATCGTGAAGTGCAACGTAGGCGCCGGTGATGGACGCGCAGCGCGTGCCGCCATCGGCCTGGATCACGTCGCAATCCAGCGTAATCTGCCGTTCACCCAGTTTTTTCAGGTCGACCACGCAGCGCAGGCTACGGCCGATCAATCTCTGGATTTCCTGGGTGCGGCCGCTTTGCTTGCCGCGCGCGGCCTCGCGATCGCCGCGGGTATTGGTGGCGCGCGGCAGCATGCCGTATTCGGCCGTCACCCAGCCTTCACCGCTGCCGCGCTTATGCGGCGGCACGCGCTCTTCCACGCTGGCGGTGCATAGCACCTTGGTATCGCCCACGGCGATCAGCACCGAGCCTTCGGCGTGCATGGTGTAGTTGCGGGTGATGACGACCGGGCGTAACTGATTGGCGCTGCGGCCAAAGGAGCGGGGCATTATTTGCCTACCTTTTTAATGGCGTTCTGGATTTCGGTGATGGCGCGTTCGATTTCAGCGTCGGAAATCTCGTCCTTGAATGCCGACATTTCCTGCGTGGTGTTCATGCTGGATGTTGTGAAACCCTTGATGGGTTCGGTGGTGGTGACGGTACCGGGGGCCTCCTCGTCCTCCTGGTCCACCCAAGTGAGGCCGATCACGGAAAGATTGTCCGAATCCGCTCCGGCCTTGCGCTCGGCGGCTTCCATGAGCTTCGGCACCAGCGTAACGATTTCCTCGCGCGCCAATTGCGTGGCGATGAACTCGCTGCTGATATTGCCCCAGAAGCCGTCGGTGGAAAGCAGAATGCTGTCGCCCACCTTTAAGCGCCACTCCTCGGAGATGGTCACCATCGGCGGCAGCACGCCACCCAGGCAGTTGTAAATCTTGTTGCGGTCGGGATGCACGGCCGCCTGTTCCTGGGTGATGAGGCCCGCGTCTATCATCTGCTGCACGCGCGAGTGGTCCAGGGTGGATATGCCGAGACGCCCGTCGCGGAACATATAGAGCCGCGAATCACCGGAGTGCGCCCAGCGGGCATAGCCGTTTTGCACGATGCACACCACGATGGTAGTGCGCGGGCACTCCAGCATATCGTTCTGGTCGGCAAAGGCGACGATGGCACGGTGGGCAGAGAGCACGGCCGATTCCAGAAACTCCTTGGGCCGCTTCAGGGTGCCGCGCGCCGCTTCCTGCTGAAAGCGGTGGGTAAGCGTGTTGATGGCCACTTCCGCCGCGATTTCGCCGCGCGCGTGGCCGCCCATGCCGTCGGCGATGGCCATCATCAGCACGTCTTTGCTGTAGGAATAGGCCAGCCGGTCCTGGTTGACCTTGCGGCCGCCGATGTGGCTATCCTGAAAGATGGTGAAGCGCATCAGAAAATCTTCTTGTTCAAGGTGGCGCGCAGCTTCTCGGTGAACGTGTCGTCGCCGTTGCGCAGGGTGCGCCATTCATCGGTATTGCTCATCAGCGCCTTTTGCAGCTCGAACGAGGTTTGCGGCCGCTCGTGCAAATCCAGCTTCAGGCACCAGTGGACGATATCGATCAGATCGTCGGAGAAATTGCCTCGCGCCAATTCCTGCAGAGGTTGCAACTGATCATTGACCACGCGCTCATCAGAAGGTTGCGGGTGGGTGCCGCTGATGCAGTTATAGATGGTGGCGCCGATGCCGTAGTTATCGCTCCACGGCCCCATTTGATCGAGGTTTTTGTACTGCTCGGGCGCGGCGTAGCCGGCGGTGTACATGGGCCGCAGGCGCGGCGCATCTTCGTTCAGGGTCTGGCGGGCGGCGCCGAAATCCAGCAGCACCGGCGCGCCCTCCATCGTGATGTAGATATTGGCCGGCTTGATGTCCAGGTGCAGCAGCTTATTGGCGTGCACTTCGCGCAGTCCGTTCAGCAATTGCGCGAACAGGCGGCGGATGAATTTTTCCGAGAACTCGGCGCGGTGGCGCTGGATGTGAAACTGCAGGGTGCGGCCGCGCACGTACTGCATCACCATGTACACGGTTTCGTTGGCGCGAAAGAAGTTTTCCACCCGCACCACATTGGGATGCGAGATGGTGGCCAGCGACCGGCCTTCCTCAAAAAAACACTTCAGGCCGTGGCGAAAAACGGCCAGATTGTCTTCAGAGTTGATCTTGACTTCGGCGCCGTCGGCGTCGCTGCGAATCACCAGCGAAGCGGGCAGGTATTCCTTGATGGCCACGGGGTTGCCGCTCTGGTCGCGCGCCAGATAGACGATCGAGAACCCACCCGAGGACAGGAGTTTCTCGATGGTGTAGTTCTGTAGCTGATACCCTTCCGGCAGCGGTTGATTCGATTGTGTTGCCATGTTCCCCGTGCATGCGGAGCTTCCGCAATGATCTGCCGCGCCGGCCGCGCCGGCTCGACGGAAGGCGCCTTGGCCGCCAGCTTTGTGCATTCAGCCTGTACAGCGGCTAGTCTATAATCCGCTGGCACCACCGTACATTGTAAACAAAACCACGCAAAGCCCCGCTACAGTCTCTTTGTGCGCGCTTTGTGCGGTAATGCACAACCCTCACAACCCTTTAGCGGACTCGTCCCAAAATCACATGGCCCAGCCCATTGTCAGCATGACCGGATTCGCGGCCGTCAGCGGGGAGGCGCCCGGCGGGCGTTTTTCGCTGGAATTGAAGTCGGTGAATCACCGATATCTGGAATTCCAGACCCGCATGCCCGAAGACCTGCGCGCCCTGGAACACGCCATGCGCGACCTGGTGGCCGCCTCGCTAAGCCGCGGCAAGGTTGATTGCCGGGTCACTTTCACCCCGGTCGCCAGTCGCGACACCCTCAGCCCCAACGACGAAGCCCTGGCCGCCCTGGCCCACACCCAGCAGGCCATCATCACCAAATTCGTGGGCGCCCCGCCGCGGCCCTTATCGGTCTGGGAGATCCTGCACGCACCGGGCGTCCTGGCCGATTCTGCGCTGGCCTCGGATCAAGCACGCGAGCGCTTACTATCGCTAACCAAGCAGGCTATAGCCGACCTTAACGCAACTCGGGCGCGCGAAGGCGAGAAACTCAAGGCCATGCTGATGGAGCGGCTGGATGGTATTGAGGCCCTGGTAAAACAGGTCACGCCGCTGATTCCGCAGCTGGTGGCGGCCTACCAGGAAAAACTCACGGCCAAGCTCACCGAAGCCATGGCGGCAGCCGCCACCGACGAGCGCATCAAGCAGGAGGTGGTGCTGTTCGCTTCCAGAATCGATGTGGCCGAGGAACTGAACCGCCTGGTGGCCCATGTTTCCGAAGTAAGGCGGGTGCTAAACGCGGGCGGCGCCGTCGGCAAACGGCTGGATTTCCTGATGCAGGAACTGAACCGCGAGTCCAATACCCTGGGCTCCAAATCGGTATCGGTGGAAGCCACCCGGGTTTCGGTGGAACTGAAGGTGCTGATCGAGCAAATGCGCGAACAAATCCAGAATATCGAATAAGGATATGAACGGCTGCCTCTACGTCATCGTCGCGCCCTCCGGCGCGGGCAAATCCAGCCTGGTAAACGCCCTGCTGGAGCAGGATGCCAGCATACGGCTGTCGATTTCCTTTACCACCCGGCCGCCGCGCCCGGGCGAGGTGGACGGCCGGGAATACCGCTTTGTGACCCGCGAGGTGTTCCAGCAGATGATCCACGACGGCGCCTTTCTAGAACACGCCGAGGTCTACGGCAATCTGTACGGCACGTCCAAGCAATGGATAGAGGAAACCCGAGCCACCGGGGCCGATGTTTTGCTGGAAATCGACTGGCAGGGCGCCCGGCAGGTCAAAAAGCTGTTCCCGGACATGAATTACATCTACATCCTGCCGCCCTCAATAGAGGAATTGCGCAACCGCTTGGTCACGCGCGGCAAGGACACGCCGGAAGTCATCGAACGGCGTCTATCCGAGGCCCGCGAGGACTTAAACCACGTCCACAAGGCCGATTATGTTATTATCAATCAAGATTTTAACGTGGCTTTGGCGGACTTGCTGGCCGTCACCCGGGCACTGCGCTTGACGGCGGCCCGGCAGATTCTTCGCCACGAACATCTGATTTCGCAATAATTGAAGCGATCCATCGCCGCCCGTCCCGGGTGCGAAGGATTCGTTTCCCTCAAATTGGAGTAGCACCATGGCACGTATCACCGTTGACGATTGCATCAAACTGATCCCCAACCGCTTCGAGCTCACCCTCGCAGCCACCACCCGTGCCCGCCAGTTGGCGCTGGGTTCGGCCCCCTACGTGGAAGCCGGCAAAGACAAACCCACTGTGGTTGCCCTGCGCGAAATCGCCGCCGGCCACGTCAACGCCACCATCCTTCACCCGGTCGTACCGACAGCCCTGCCGGTCGAAGAGATGTAAAGCGGAAGGGGATGAGTCCAGATGCCTCAGCCCCTTCCTGTATCCACTACGCCTGCGGCGCACGGTCGCAATAGCGCAGCCGCACCCCCGGCGCCGCCTGCCGTTGCCCCTGCCGGCGCCCTTGCCGACAGCACCGTAACCGAGGTGCAGGCAGTTGAAAACGTGCCCGTCAACGCCGAATCCCTGATCCAGGCCCTCGGTTATTTAAAGGCTGCCGACCTCGCCAAGGTCGAGGCGGCCTTTGAGATGGCGCGCGCCGCGCACGAGGGCCAGTTCCGCCAATCCGGCGAGCCCTACATCACCCACCCGCTGGCGGTGGCGACCATCCTTGCGCAATGGCACCTGGACCCGCAGGCGCTGATTGCAGCGCTGCTGCACGACGTGGTCGAAGACACGCCTACCACCAAGACCGATATCGCCGATAAATTCGGCCGCGCCGTGGCCGACCTGGTGGACGGCGTCTCCAAGCTGGACCGCCTGCAATTCGCAACCCTCGAAGAAGCGCAGGCCGAAAACTTCCGCAAGATGCTGCTGGCGATGGCGCGCGATTTGCGCGTGATGCTGATCAAGCTGGCCGACCGCCTGCACAATATGCGCACCCTGGACGCAGTGCCCACCACCAAGCAGGAACGGATCGCGCGCGAGACGCTGGAAATCTATTCGCCCATCGCCAACCGGCTGGGTCTCAACGCCGTGTACTACGAACTGGAAGACCTGGGGTTCAAGTATCTGCACCCCACCCGCTTCAAGGTGCTGGAAAAAGCCGTCAAGGCGGCGCGCGGCAACCGCCGCGAAGTGGTGGGCAAGATCCTCGATGGCATCACCAAACGCCTCAAGGAGTTCCAGCTCGACGCCACCGTGACCGGGCGCGAGAAGCACCTCTCCTCCATCTACAAGAAGATGCAGGAAAAGCATATTTCCTTTTCGGAAGTGCTGGACATTTACGGTTTCCGTATCGTCGTCAAGGACATGGCCTCCTGCTACGTGGCCATGGGCGCGCTGCACACGCTATACAAGCCCATCCCCGGCAAGTTCAAGGACTATATCGCCATCCCCAAGACTAATGGCTATCAGTCCCTACACACGACGCTATTCGGCCCCTACGGCACGCCTATCGAGCTGCAAATTCGCACCGGCGATATGCACAAGATCGCCGAGGCCGGCGTGGCCTCGCACTGGCTGTACAAAACCCTGGACGAAAAAGCCAGTGGCATTTCCGATATGCAGCAAAAGACCCATCAATGGCTGCAGTCGCTATTGGAAATCCAGTCCGGCACCGGCGACGCGCTGGAGTTTTTGGAGCACATCAAGGTCGACTTGTTCCCGGACGCGGTGTACGTTTTTTCCCCCAAGGGCAAGATTATTTCGCTGCCCAAGGGCGCCACGCCCATAGACTTCGCCTATTCGATTCACTCGGACATCGGCAACCGCTCGGTGGCGGCGCGCATCAACGATACGGAGCTACCGCTGTCCACCCGTTTGAAAAACGGCGACCGCATCGAGATCGTCACCAGCGAAGCGGGCCGGCCCAATCCTTCCTGGCTCAATTACGCGGTGACCGGACGCGCGCGTTCGCATATCCGCCACTACCTCAAGACTACGCAACTGGCCGAATCGGTGGAGCTGGGCGAGTTGCTGCTGATCCAGGCGGTGCGTTCGCTCAATTTCGACCCCAACGACATCGGCCGCACGCACTGGAACCGCCTGCTGAAGGGCGACCACGTCAAGACGCGCGAAGCGGTGCTGACCGAAATCGGCCTGGGCAAGCGCCTCGCTATCGTCGCCGCGCGCAAATTGTTTGCCGTGGCTGAACTGGAAGCGGCCGAGCATCGCCCGCGCGACGCCATCATCATTCGCGGCACCGAGGATATGGCGGTGCAGTTCGCGCCCTGCTGCCGGCCCATTCCGGGTGACCCCATCATCGGCCAGATCAAGGGCGGCCAGGGCCTGGTGATCCACACCCACGATTGCCCGGCCATCCACCCCTATAAATTCGATCCGGAAAAATGGGTGGATGTGCAGTGGGATCCCTCCATCGACCGTCTGTTCCGCGTCGATATCCGCGTGCTGGTCACCGACCGTCGCGGCGTGCTGGCCAAGCTCGCGGCCGAAATCGCCAGCGCCGACGCCAATATCGCCCAGGTGCAAATGGACGACGGCCCGGCCGCCGACAGCAAGTACTCGACCGTACAATTCACCCTGGAGGTGCGTAACCGCATGCACCTCGCCGCCCTGATCCGGCAACTGCGCAATCTGCCGGAAGTGGCGCGCCTCTCAAGGGTAAAATCGGGACTGGCCAAGGAACTAGCCGCAAAAAAATGATGACCGCTTCCCCTGGGGAACCGTGCCGCGTGAAGTAAAAAAAAGCGGCGCCAAGAGTAAGGCGCCCGCCACTTCGGTACCGCAAAAACTCGCAGCCATCGGCCTTTCCGCCGATTGGGATTTTGCGCTGCATCTGCCGATGCGCTACGAAGACGAGACCCGCATCACGCGGGTGCGCGATGCGCAGGCCGGCATTGCCTGCCAGGTCGAAGCCGAAATCACCCATAGCGAAGTCGCTTACCGCCCGCGCCGCCAGCTGGTGGTGCAATGCCGCGACGGCAAGGACGAACTCCACCTGCGCTTTCTCAACTTCTACGGCAGCCAGGTCAAGCAGATGCAGGCCGGCAAGCGCCTTCGGCTATTCGGCGAAGTGCGCCAGGGGTTTTTCGGCGCGGAAATGATTCATCCGCGCTATCGCGTGGTACAGGAGGGCGAAGGCGTACCGGAATCGCTGACGCCGGTGTATCCGACCACCGCCGGCGTTTCGCAATTCGTCTTGCGCCGCTTCATCGACAAGGCCCTGGAAAAATTGCAGGGTAGCGGCGCCTTCGACGATGCCCTGCCGGAAAACCTGCGCGCCAAACTCGCCTTGCAGGATTTCGCGCCCAGCGTGCTGACCCTGCACCGCCCTCCCCCCAATGTTTCACAGGCCAGCCTGGTCGAACGCAGCCATCCGGCGTGGCGGCGCATCAAGTTCGATGAATTGCTGGCACAGCAGCTCGCCATGAAAAAGGCCCGCGCCGCGCGCGCCGCCAAGACCGCCCCCAAGCTCAGCGATAAAAACAAACTTACCGCGCAACTGCGCGCCTCGCTACCCTTTGGGCTGACCGGCGCACAGGACCGCGCCTGGCGCGAAATCTCCCGCGATTTGAATGCGGTGCACCCCATGCAGCGCCTGCTGCAGGGCGATGTGGGCTGCGGCAAAACCGTAGTGGCTGCATTGGCAGCCGCGCAAGCCATCGACAACGGCTACCAGGCTGCGCTGATGGCGCCCACCGAAATCCTGGCCGAGCAGCACTATCGAAAACTGGGCACACTGCTGGAGCCTCTGGGCGTGAAGGTCACCTGGCTGACCGGCAGCCTCAAAGCCAAGGAGAAGCGTGAAGCGGTCGCTGCCATCGAGTCCGGTGTCACGCAACTCGCCATCGGCACGCACGCCCTGTTCCAGGACAGCGTGGCCTTCGCCAAGCTGGGCCTTGCCATCATCGACGAGCAGCACCGCTTCGGCGTGGCGCAGCGCCTGGCGCTGCGCGAGAAATCGGCGACCGCGAAGGGAACCGGCACCAGCGAAGCGCACCAACTGATGATGAGCGCCACACCGATTCCGCGCACCCTGTCGATGAGTTACTTCGCCGATCTGGATGTATCGGTGATCGATGAAATGCCACCGGGCCGCACACCGGTCATCACCAAGCTGGTCAGCGACCAGCGCCGCGACGAAGTGCTGGAGCGCATCCGCGCCGCCTGCCAGGACGGGGCGCAGGCCTACTGGGTGTGCCCGCTGATCGAAGAATCGGAAACCCTGCAATTGAAAACAGCGGTCGAGACCTTCGAGCGCATCCAGGCCGATATCCCCGATTTGAAAGTAGGTCTGGTGCACGGCCGTATGAAACCCGCTGAAAAAAACGAGGTGATGGCGAAATTCGTCGCCAACGAAATCCAGTTGCTGGTGGCCACCACCGTGATTGAGGTGGGCGTGGACGTGGCCAATGCCTCCCTCATGGTGATCGAACACGCCGAACGCATGGGCCTCGCGCAAATGCACCAGCTACGCGGGCGGGTCGGGCGCGGCAGCCGGCAAAGTACCTGCATACTCATGTTCCAGCAACCGGGCGAAACCGCGCGGGCACGGCTCAAGGTGATTTTTGAAATCACCGATGGCTTTGAAATCGCCCGCCAGGATTTGCTGCTGCGTGGCCCAGGCGAGCACCTGGGCGCGCGCCAATCCGGCGCGCCGCTGTTACGCTTTGCCGATATCGAGCGCGACGTGGATCTGCTGGAAGCGGCCCGCGACGCCGCCACCTGGCTATTGGCCCAGGACCTATCCTCGGCCGAAAAACATCTGGCGCGCTGGCTGGGCAGCCGCCAGCACTATCTGAAAGCCTGAGAACGCGAAAGTATAAAAACGGCATGAGGACCATCAAACTCACCCGCATCGACGCTTGGCTAGACAAGCCGCCTTCCTATCCGCACCCGCTGCACCGCTGGCTCACCGACCGCGGTTCGCTTACTGCACGCATCATCGACCACTTCCCAAACTTCAACCTGGTACGAGTCTGCCAGCTTTTGCAAACACCGCACCGTGACGAATGCCGGCATCTGGACTTCCGCCGGGGTGAAATTGCCGTGGTGCGGGAGGTGCTATTGCGAAGCGGGGGCACGCCGCTGGTGTTCGCTCACAGTGTGGCGGCGCGGCGCGATCTCGTGGGCGTCTGGCGCGGCCTTTCGCGCCTGGGCTCGCGCCCGCTGGCCGAGATGCTATTCCACGACCCCACCATGCTGCGCCTGCCCATGGAGTACAAGAAAATCGACGCCCGCCACGTGCTTTATCGCCGCGCGGCGGCGCTCACGCCGGTAAATGCAAAATCGCTGTGGGCGCGGCGCAGCGTGTTCCTGAAAAACGACAGGCCGCTGCTGGTGACCGAGGTGTTTCTGCCGGCGATGACGGCAGACTAGCTGTCTCTTTTGGAAAGTTCGATCAGTTTGGCGTATTTCGCGAAGGCCGCGAAGCAGCCGACCTTAAGGCATCAGAGGCTCGGGATCGGGCCGCTTTCGATGAGGCAATGAAAAACCGATAAACATGACGATTGAAACGCTTGCACTCTATTTGAACAGGAAAGCTTCGGCCCTGTTGGCTGATCCATTTTTCAAGAACTTGACCTTCGAGAAGTCCTTTGAGACCGGCCTTGAAAAGCTGCGCATTGACTATGTCTTTGCTCAAGACGGTATCGACTTCGTCTGCGATGAAGAGGACAAGGTACAGACCATCTTCCTCTACAACGACGAATCTCGATGCTTCACGGGAGGCCTCCAGGATTTGCCATTCACATCGACTCGCAAAGAAGTCGTTGCTCGCCTAGGTGCTCCATCCAAGAGTAGCGGAGGAGTCCGCGACCCGATCTTGGGCGAATACGGTCCATGGGATCGGTTTACACGCGCTAACTACGCGATTCATGTCGAATATCGTCTCAATGCTGATGTCATCAATAAGATCACCTTCATGCGCGCAGACGTTGTTCCTTTCTGAAAAACAGGTAAATGGGGTCAGTCCAGGTCTTGAATCTAGAAATGCCACATTGCAAGACCTGACCACATTTCCAGATGGGCCCTAGCTTTCCTTTTTGGAAAGCTCGATGAGCTTGGCGTATTTGGCAAAGGCCGCAAAACAGCCGATGGCCACATGCGCAAACCCCGGCCCGCCATCCAGAAAACCCAGGCGCAGAAAATAGAATTTGATGAAGCGCACCAGCGGGCTCACGAAGAGCTTCAGGTACCCGGCGCGCACGCCCTGTTGGTACAAGGCCTCGGCGTGCAGGCTGGAATAGCGGTTCTGCTTGGCGAGATAGGTGGTTACCTCCTCGGCCGAGTCGTGCAGGAGATCGCCTTTCAGCGTACCCACTTCCGCGGTGGTGATGACGGCTTCGTGCACCTCGTCGTTGGACCAACTGGCGTGGGCTCTATGGAACATGCGCAGCGACCAGTCCGGGTAGCCCTCGCCGTGCGTCAGCCATTTGCCCAGAAAACGGTTGCGGCGCGGCATGCGGTAGGCCATGACCCGGGGCGAGGCCAGCGTGGTGCAGATGCTGGTGGCCAGTTCCGGCGATACGCGCTCATCCACGTCCAGGCACAGCACCCAGTCGTGCTTGGCAATCGATACAGCAAACTGCTTTTGCCGGCCGAAGCCCAGCCACTCCTTTTCCACCACGCGGCAGCCCTGCACCTCGGCGATGGCGCGGGTCTCGTCCTCGGAGCCGGAATCGACTACCAGGATCTCGTCGGCAAAGCGGGCGCTGGTGATGCAATCGCCGATCTGCGAGGCCGCATTCTTGGCGATGATGACCACCGACAGGGCGAGCTTGGGTGCGGAAGTGGGGGTGGAAGACATGCGGGTATTGTAAAGGAAGCAAACCGGGCACCCGCAGGCCGTAAAATGTCTTATGCGCGTACTCTTGGTCAAACTCTCCTCGCTGGGCGATGTCATTCACAATCTGCCGGTGGTCAGCGACTTGGTGCGCGCCCAGCCGGACATAGAGTTGCACTGGCTGACCGAGGCGCCCTATGTGGAGTTGCTCAGCCTGCACCCCGGTGTGCAGCGCGCGCTCCCCCTGCATTTGCGCCAATTGAAAAAGAACTGGTTTTCGCCCGCCGCCTGGCAAAAAATCGGCGCGGATAAAAGCACCGTACAGACGCACCACTATGAGCGCGTGCTCGATACCCAGGGCCTGCTGAAAAGCGCCTGGGTGGCACGCTGGGGCGGCGCCCCCATCGCTGGTTACGATGCAGCAAGCGCTCGCGAGCCCCTGGCTGCACGTTTTTACGATCAGGGCTACCCGGTGGCGCGCGATCTGCACGCTGTGGCGCGCAATCGCATGTTGGCAGCGAGCGCCTTCGGTTACGAACTTACGGAAACGGTCGATTACGGCCTCAACACGCCGCAATTCCCGCCTGTCTGTGTTCCGGATGGAGGCTTTGCGGTTTTCCTGCACGCCACCAGCCGCGCCGACAAAACCTGGCCGGCGGCGCATTGGATCGCACTCGCGCAAAAAATGCAGGCGCTGGGCCTGAAGGTGGTGCTGCCCTGGGGAAGCGAAACGGAAAAAGCGGTCAGCCTGCAGTTGGCAGCCGCCATGCCGGGGGCCATCGTGCCGCCCGCGCTTACGCTACGCGATGCCGCCGGCTTGCTGTCGCGTGCCGCGGCCGTGGTCGGCGTAGACACCGGCCTCGCTCACCTCGCGGTAGCACTGCGGCGTCCCACTGTGGGCATTTACTGCACGACTTCGCCACGACTGACCGGGTTGCTGGGCGGCGGGGTCGGCAAAAGCACGGCGATCAATCTAGGTGACGGCAGCCGCGCCAAGCCCGATTGTCCGGCGGTCGAGTTGGTATGGAATACCGTGCAACCACTACTGGCGGGAGCAGCCTGATGCGCGCGGCCTACAGCCTGCTGCTAACCCTGGCTCTGCCGCTGATTGCGCTGCGGCTCTGGTGGCGCGGCCGCCTGCAGCCCGGTTACCGGCAACACATCGGCGAACGCTTTGGCCGCTTCCCCACCGCCGCCGCGCAGGGCGCTGCGCAGGGTGCAATTTGGATCCACGCCGTATCGGTTGGCGAAACGCGTGCGGCCAAACCGCTGATCGATGCACTGAAAACACGTTATCCCGGGCGGCCCCTGCTGCTTACCTGCATGACGCCGGCCGGCCGCCAAACGGCGCGCGAATTATTCGGCGACAGCGTCACCATCGCCTTCCTGCCCTACGATCTGTTCGGCTGGCAGAGCCGCTTTATTCGCCACTATCGGCCCGCCCTGCTGCTGGTCATGGAAACCGAGATCTGGCCCAATCTATTCGCCGCCTGTGCCGCCGCCAGGCTGCCGGCATTGCTGGTCAATGCGCGCCTTTCTGCGCGCTCCTTGGCCCGCTATCAGCGCTTTGCCCCCGTCGCAGCGCTGGCACGCGAGGCACTGCAAAGCCTGCACGCCATTTCAGCGCAGTCCAAGGACGACGCCGAGCGTCTCACCGCGCTGGGTGCGCGCAATGTAACCGTCAACGGCAATCTCAAGTTTGATTTATCCGTTGACCCGCACGCGCTGGAGCGCGGCAACGCCTGGCGCAAGGATGTCTCCCGGCCGCGCGTGCTGCTGCTTGCCAGTACCCGTGAAGGCGAAGAGGCAACGCTGCTGGAAGCGTATCAGCGTGCATTCTCGTCCAGCCAATGCGCCGGTATCTTACTGGTGGTGGTGCCGCGCCATCCGCAGCGCTTTGAAGATGTGCGCCTGCAACTGACGGCCAGCGGTCTGCGCGTGGGCCGCCGCAGCCAATCGTCTCCGCAGGATTGCGATATCTGGCTGGGCGACTCCATGGGAGAAATGGCCGCCTATTTTGCGATGTGCGACCTGGCCATCGTAGGCGGCAGCTTCGCCAATTTAGGTGGGCAGAATTTTATCGAGGCCTGTGCACTGGGCAAGGCGGTGGTGCTGGGGCCACATACCTTCAATTTTGCCGAGGCGACCGTACTCGCCAAACAGGAAGGCGCCATCTTGCAATGCGTGGACGCGGGCTCCGCGCTGGCCGCCGCGCGCGACCTGCTGAACGACGATGCCCGGCGCAAGCAAATGGGCGAGGCGGGACTTCGCTTCGCTTCCGCGCACAAAGGCGCTACGCAAAAAACAATGGAGCTTATCGCTCCATTGTCGTCCGACTAGAAAAACGGCTTCCTAGCGCTGCAACAGCCGGTTCACTTCGGCCAGGTCTTCCTCACGCAAACGCCCTGCGGCGGACTTCAAACGCAGCTGCGAGAGGATGGTGTTGTAACGGGCCTGCTGCAAATCGCGGCGGGTCTGGAACAACTGCTGCTGGGCATTAAGGATATCGACGTTGGTGCGCACACCGACTTCGCGTCCCAGGATCGTTGAATCCAGGGAAGACTGGCTGGATACCAGCGAAGCTTCCAGCGCCTTTACCTGTGCCACACCGCTGGTGACGCCAAGGTAGGTCTGGCGCACGCTTTGTTCCACGGTGCGCTTGGTGTTTTCCAGATCCTGCTCGGCCTTGTCCTTGTTGGAATAGGCCTGACGGATTTTCGACTGCGTGCCGCCGCCCTGGTACAGGGGGATGGTCAGGGTAATGCCCAGGCTGCTGTTCTTGCCGTTGATGTCGATCACATTGCCGGTGGGGCCTACGGCTGGGCTGTTTACGTTGGTGCCGTTCTGGTAGCGGCCGCTCAGATCCAGGGTGGGCAGATGGCCGGCCTTGTTGCGAGCGAGGTCCTTGTCGGCGAATTCATAGTTGGCGCGGAATTGGGCGATCACCGGGCTGGCTTCGCCGGCTGCCTTCACCCACTGCTCCATATCGGCCGGTTCCGGCAGCGGCAGCGGCGCTTTGTCGCGCAACACGGCCAGCGCCTGGGGCGGGGCCTTGCCCAGCAACTGCTGCAGGGCCTGCTTCTTGATTTCCAGGTCGTTCTGGTCGGAAATTTCCTTGGCGCTGGCCAGGTCGTAACGCGCCTGCGCATCGTAGGTATCGACGATGGTGGCAGTACCCACTTCAAAGTTGCGCTTCGCCTGAGCCAGCTGTTCGGACAGGGCCTTTTTCTGCGCAGCGGAAAGTTCTACGTTGTCCTGCGCCAGCAGCACGTCGAAATAGGCCTGCGCGGTGCGCGTGATCAGGCTTTGCTGGGCGTCGGCGAAAGTGGCCTCGGCCTGTTTGAACACCAGCCCGGCCTGGTCCACCGCAATCCAGTTCTGCATACGGAACAAAGGCTGGGTAAGCGTCAGGTTGTAACCCCTGACGTTGTAATCGATAGACGGCGAGCCATTGGTCTCGACGCCGTTGCGGGTAAAGCTGTAGCCCAGGCTCAAAGACGGCAGCAGATTGGTCGCGCGCGCCTGGGGCACACCTTCGCGGGCCGCTTCAAAAGCAAAGCGCGCGGACGCGAACACCGGGTCCTGCGCCTGGGCATCGCGATAAACGTCGATCAGGTCGGCAGCCCATGCAGACGAAGCGCCCGAGGCGGCGAACAGGGAAGCGACGGCCAGGGATACGATTTTTAATTTCATGTTTGGCTTTCTAATAAGACTGGTAGGACGCGGCAAGCGCTGCCCCCGGATTCAATACAAGCGGATTAGTACAAAGCAACGCCGGGGTCCACCTGCCGGGACCATGCGTCTATACCACCTTCGAGATTATGCAGGTTGGCAAAGCCCTGCCGCTGTAAAAATGCGACGACTTGCAGACTTCGCATGCCGTGATGACAAATTACGACCGTGGGATGCGTTTTATCGATTTCATCCACCCGCGCAGGTATTTCGTTCATCGGCACCAGCTTGGCCCCCTCGATGCGGGCGAGCTGGAACTCCCAGGGCTCACGCACGTCCAGCAGAGCAGGTTTTTCACCGTCCGCGGCGGACAGCAGGGTGGAAAGCGCCGTGGCGCTGATCTGTTTCATGTGTCCGCTAGTGTCCGCTTATTGTCCGCTTAGAGCTGTCCACCATGTCCGAGGGGGAGTGTCCGCTCAGAAATGAAAGCGCGATGGCTGCAGTGCATTGACCAGCGGCGTCAGCATGGTCTCAAACACGACCCGGGACGACACCGCGCCGGCCTTCTTGGTGTACAGGGTGGCCTGCATCACCGGGGCATCGCCGATCACGGCGAAGAGCCTGCCGTCCGGGTTGAGCGCTTCCAGATAGGCATCCGGCGCCAGAGGGGTGGAACCGGTCAGGACGATGGCGTCAAAGCGCTCGCGGCCGACGATATTCACCGGGGTCTGGGCGGCATCGCCCACTTTCAGATGCACATTGCCGATACCGACGCGCGCCAGGTTGGCGGCGGCGGTACGCGAGAAGTCTTCGTAAATCTCGATGCTGGTCACCTTTTCGGCCAGGCGCGACATCAGCGCCGCCAGATAACCGCTGCCGGTACCGACTTCCAGCACGTGGTGGTGCGGCTGCAGCGCCAGTTCCTGGACGATGCGCGCCTCCATCTTGGGAGTCATCATGGCCTGACCACGGCCCAGGGGAATTTCCACATCGTAAAAGGCCAGCGCCTTTTCCATGGGCGGCACGAATTCTTCGCGCTTGACGACGTGCAGCAGGTCCAGCACGGCGGGATTCAACACATCCCAGGTGCGGATTTGCTGCTCGATCATATTGAAACGGTTTTGTTCGAGATTCATTTTCATGGACTCCGTAGAGGGAGCATTTTAACAAAGCGCTTGTTGCAAAAGCCCTAGGAGGATGCTGATTCTGCTTTAGGCGCCACCAGTCCCTTCAGCAGCATATCGACATGGGTGTTCAAATAATCGACCGGGTCTTCGATATGGTCGTCGGCGCAGATGCCCAGGGAATGCTTCCAGATCATCAGCATCACCACCGGCGCGCAGCAAAGCCGGGTTACGTATTCGACGTTGACAGGCAGGAATTCCCCCGAGGCCATGCCGCGCTGGATGGTGTAAGCGAACAGGCCGCTGCCGCGCGCAAACACTTCATCGTGGTAGAACTTGCCCAGTTCCGGAAAGTTGCCGGCCTCGGCGATCATGAGCTTGGTGATGCCCGAGGCGGTGGTGGCACCCACCCGGTTCCACCACATCATCAGTAGTTCGCGCAGCAGTTCGGCGCTGGAACCGGTGTAGGCGTGGGCGAAGGCCTCGGCCTCCAGGATGGGCTCCACATAGCCTTCCTGCACCACGGTTTTGAGCAGGTCTTCCTTGCTGTCGAAATAGAGATAAAGTGTGCCCTTACTAACCCCGGCGCGCTTGGCTACATCGTCCAGACGTGTGCTGGCAAAGCCCCTTTCGACGAACAAATCCAGGGCGGCGGCGGTGAGCTCGGCCGGGCGGGCGTCCTTGCGGCGCTCCCAGCGTGGCTCCATGAGTTTGGCTAAAGGACACATGATATTTCGACGCGCATGTTAGATTAATGACTCGTTGGTCAGTAAGATACGCGCTGCTGGTCTCGCTGTCAATGCTCGGGTCTAGTCCAGGGTCTGGCGGTACCGCTTCATTGCCACGGTGCCGGCCACCAGCATAAAGAGCGCAATCGGCCAAAGTTCGGGGGTGATTTCCGAAATGCCGTTGCCCTTTAATAGTACGCCACGCACGATGCGTAAAAAATGCGTGAGCGGCAGGCCCTCCCCGATCACCTGCGCCCAATCGGGCATGCCGCGAAACGGAAACATGAAGCCCGACAGCAGCATGGACGGCAGGAAAAAGAAAAACGTCATCTGCATGGCCTGCAACTGGTTGCGCGCGATGGTAGAAAAGGTAAAGCCCACGGAAAGATTGGCGGCGATGAACACAATCAACGCCACCGACAGCACGGCCAGGCTGCCTACAATGGGCACGCCGAATATGATCCGGGCGGCGACCAGGATCAGCGTCACCTGCAAATAGCCCACGATGATGAAAGGCGCGATCTTGCCGGCCATCACCTCGATCGGCCGCACCGGAGTGGCCAGCAGGTTTTCCATGGTGCCGCGCTCGCGCTCGCGGGTCATGGCGAGTGCGGTCATCATGATCATGGTCATGGTGAGGATCACGCCCATCAGCCCCGGCACGATGTTGTAGCGGGTGATGCCCTCGGGATTGAAGCGGCGCTGCACGCGCATATCGACAGCGGGCTGCACGCTGCGCAGCACCACCAGCGGCCCGGTCAGTTCCCGGTCCAGCGCCTGGGCAACCACCTGATTCAGCGTGGCCAGCGCATTGCCGGTAGCCGAGGGATCGGTGGCGTCGGCTGCCAGCAGCAATTGCGGGTGCTCGCCGCGTTGCAGCTTGCGCGAAAAATCGCTGGGGATCACCAGGGTGAATTGCACATCGCCCAGCTTCAGCAAATGGTCGGCCTCGGCTTCGTTGGCGGCGCGATGGGTGAACTTGAAATACTGCGAATTTTCCAGCGAGGTGATGAGGGAGCGCGAAAACGGGCTCTCGTCGTTCACCACCACCGCCGTCGGCAGGCCCTTGGGGTCGGTATTGATGGCAAAGCCGAACAGCAGCAACTGGATGATGGGGATGCCGACGATCATGCCGAAGGTGAGTCGGTCGCGTTTCATTTGCACGAACTCTTTCAGCAGCACGGCGAGGAAACGCGGCCAGGAGAACACAGTATTCATTGGAAGTTGTCCTTCGCGCTATTCATCAGGCCGATGAAAACATCCTCAAGCCCGGAATCGATGTGTGCCCAATGCGTATCGGCGCGTTGACGGAACGGCGCGATAACCTGTTCCAGCAGAGCAGCGTTGGCGCCGCTGACGTGCAGCGTGGTGCCGAAGGGCACCACCATATCCACACCCGGAAGCGGACGAAGCTCGCGCGCCAGTGCATGCAAGGCCGGGCCGGTGACCGCCCAGGTGGCAAGGCCCGATTGCGCCACCACCTCGGCGGCGGTGCCCTTGGCCAGCAATTTGCCGTAGGCGATGTAAGCCAGTTCGTGGCAGCGCTCGGCCTCGTCCATATAGTGGGTGGACACCAGTACGGTGAGGCCTTCGGCGGCGAGGTCGTGAATCTGGTCCCAGAATTCGCGCCGCGCCTTGGGGTCCACACCGGCGGTGGGTTCGTCCAGCAGCAACAGCTTCGGCTGGTGCAGCAAGCAGGCAGCCAGTGCCAGGCGCTGCTTCCAGCCGCCTGAGAGAGAACCCGCCAGTTGGTCGCGCCGCGCCGCCAGGCCCAGGCGCTCCAACGAACGGGCCACCGCCTGCTGCCGGTCCTTGACGTCGTACACACGCGCCACGAAATCGAGGTTCTCGGCGATGGACAGGTCCTCGTACAGCGAGAACTTTTGCGTCATATAGCCGACCTGGGTTTTGATCTTTAACGAATCCTTGCGGATATCGAAGCCCAGGCACTGGCCCTCGCCCGCGTCCGGTGTGAGCAGGCCGCAGAGCATGCGGATAGTGGTGGTCTTGCCGCTGCCGTTGGGGCCGAGAAAGCCGTAGATCTGGCCCTTGTTGACGCGGATGGCAAAATCGTCCACCACGGCGCGGCCGCCGTAGCGCTTGGTTAAGCCTTTGACGTCTATCACCGCATCCATAGCGGCATCAGTGCCCGCGGCGCCGGCTTGAGTTGTGTTCACAGCTTTACTTCCACCGGTTGGCCCGGATGCAGTTTGACGGCGTCCTCAGCCTTCGGCCGCGCTTCGATGGCGAACACCAGGGTTGCGCGATTCTCCTTGCTGTAAATCAGCGGCGCCGTGTACTCGGCCTGCGGAGCAACGAAGGTCACCTTGGCGGCCAGCGGCGTGCAACCGTCGCAATTGATCTGCACTTCCTGGCCCAACTTCAGTTTGCCCAGCACGGGTTCGGGCACGAAGAACTTGAGCTTGATGTTTTCCGCCGGCAGCAGCGAGACCACCGGCATACCCGCCTGCACCCACTCGCCCTGGGTATAGAGCGTGTCGGCCACCAGCGCCGTGCGCGGGGCCTTTTGTGATTTTTGCGCCAACCGCCACTCGGCCTGCGCCAGTTGCTCGCGCGCGGCTTTCACTTCGGATTGCAGGGCGGCGATTTCGTCGCTACGGCCGGTGGTGAGTTGCACCACTTTCAGCTGCGCATTCAGTTCGGCCACACGCGAGCGGTCGCGCTCCTGGGCGCTTTTGGCCTCGTCGAGCTTGGAGGGGGAGAGGAATTTGGAGGCCACCAAATCTTGCGTGCGCTTCAATTCCGCCACCGAAAGCTGCAAGGCGGCCTCGGCCTGCTGGAGCTGGGCGCGCACCGCGGCCACTTCCTCGGGGCGCTTGCCCTTGCGCGCATTCTCCAACTGCGATTCGGCCTGGCGCACGCGCGCGGCGGCCTCTTCGCGCGAGGCGCGCTCGCTTTCCTGTTCCAGGGCAAACAGCGGCGCGCCGCCGGCGATCTGGTCGCCGCGTTTGACGCTGAGCGCGGACAGGCTGCCCGCGTAGGGCGAGGCCACGCGCAGGTATTCGCCTTCGGCGTAACCGGCAAAGGTGTTCGGGTCGCCCTTGCTGCAGGCGGACAGTGCGGACGCTGTGGCCAGCATCACCGCGAGCGCTGCGACAAGGTTGAGGGGTTTGGTTTTCATTTTTTTACTCCGGAAGAAGGGGCGGCCAGACCGGCCAGCGCCATATCGATGCGCTCTGCGATGGCGGCATCGGTGAATAGGTGTTGTTCCATCAGCATGTGCAGAGGCGCGGGCGCGAGACCGCTGTTCAGCACAGCCGTACCGAGCAGAATGGGTGCGCCCACACCCGCCATCAAAAATGCCACCGCTTGCTGCGGTGGCAGCTTGCGCAAGAGACCCTCGCCCTGCCCCTGCACGATCAGCGCCATCACCACGGCGATGTGGCGCGGCAGATTGGCCTGCAGAAACTCCATTACCACCGCCTCGCCGGCAAAGGCGTCGCCCAGCAAGCGCACCAGCAGCACCCGGTTATTGCGGCCCCAGTGCACCAGCACGGCGATGGCCGCGCGCAGGTTCTCAAGCGTGGAGGAAGATTTATGCGCCTCGAACTCCAGGGTGGCGAACATGGCGTTGTACTTTTGCTGCAATAGCGTGCGGACGAACACGTCCTTGGTTTTGAAGTGGTAATGGAACATGCCGGGATTAACCCCGGCGCGCTCGGCCACCTGACGAATACCAAGGCCGCGCACGCCGGTCTCGGGCAAAAGCTCCAGGCCGGCTTGCAGTAATAACTGATCGACATTGCGGGATGGGCGGGTCATTTCATAACTATACATATGCATAATTATGCTGTCAACTAGTTTCTTGGCTGCCCGGAACGGTCCGATTCCCTATGCCCTTTCTTGATGCGCTTGGTTTGCCGACAGCCTCCGCTTGGCGTAAGGTGACGGTACGCAGGGGTTCCTGAACACCCATACCGCGCGTAAGCGCGGCACTTCACCCCCTCGCCCGTTTACGGGACGGGGCGGCCTTCGTATAGGGCCGGAGGGCCGGGGAGAGGGCACGCAGGATGAGACAAACCCTTTGAACCTGATGCGGTTGAAACCGCCGTAGGGAGCGTGAAGCGTTGGTCCCCCGCGTGCTTCCCTCCCCCCCGAATTCCCTTCGCAGGAGCACGCCATGAACGCCGTAGTCAAACCCGCCGATTCCAAATTTACCGAAGCCACCGCCCACGTCGATGAGGCCGCGGTCAAACCTTTGCCCAATTCGCGCAAGGTGTACGTGCAAGGCAGCCGCCCGGACATCCAGGTGCCGATGCGCGAGATTTCGCAAAGCGATACGCCCACGGCCTTCGGCGGCGAAAAGAACCCGCCCATTTTTGTGTACGACACCTCGGGCCCTTACACCGACCCGAAGGTAAACATCGACATCCGCTCTGGCCTGGCCCCCTTGCGCGAAAAATGGATCAGCGAACGCGGCGACACGGAACTGCTGCCCACCATCACCTCGCAATACGGTCTGGCGCGTTTGCACGACCCCAAGCTCGCCGAGCTGCGCTTTAACCTCAAGCGCCACCCACGCCGTGCAAAGGCCGGCGCCAATGTTTCGCAAATGCACTACGCACGCAAGGGCATCATCACCCCGGAGATGGAGTTCATCGCCATTCGCGAGAACCAGCGCTACGAGGGGCTTTCCGAACTCATCACCCGTCAGCATCCGGGCCAGAGCTTTGGTGCCTCCATCCCCAAAGTGATGACGCCGGAATTCGTGCGCGACGAAGTGGCGCGCGGCCGGGCCATCATCCCCGCCAATATCAACCACCCGGAATCGGAACCGATGATCATCGGCCGCAACTTCCTGGTGAAGATCAACGCCAATATCGGCAACTCGGCCGTGTCATCGTCCATCCACGAGGAAGTGGAAAAGATGACATGGTCCACCCGCTGGGGCGGGGATACGGTGATGGACTTGAGCACCGGTAAGAATATTCACGAAACGCGCGAATGGATCCTGCGCAATTCCCCCGTACCCATCGGCACCGTGCCCATCTACCAGGCGCTGGAGAAAGTGGACGGCAAGGCCGAGGAACTCACCTGGGAAATTTTTAAGGACACGCTGATCGAGCAAGCCGAGCAGGGCGTGGACTACTTCACCATCCACGCGGGCGTACTCTTACGCTACATCCCGATGACGGCGAAGCGCATGACGGGCATCGTCTCGCGCGGCGGCTCCATCATGGCCAAGTGGTGCCTGGCGCACCACAAGGAATCCTTCCTGTACACGCACTTTGAAGACATCTGCGAAATCATGAAGGCCTACGACGTTTCGTTCTCGCTGGGGGATGGCTTGCGGCCGGGCTCCGGATACGACGCCAACGACGAAGCGCAGATCGGCGAACTGAAAACCCTGGGCGAACTTACGCAGGTGGCGTGGAAGCATGATGTGCAGACCATGATCGAAGGCCCCGGCCACGTGCCCATGCACCTCATCAAGGAGAACATGGACCTGCAACTGAAGTACTGTCACGAGGCGCCCTTCTACACCCTGGGCCCGCTCACCACCGATATCGCGCCCGGCTACGACCACATCACCTCGGCCATCGGTGCGGCCATGATCGGCTGGTACGGCACCGCCATGCTCTGCTACGTGACGCCCAAGGAGCACCTGGGCCTGCCCAACAAGAACGACGTGAAGGACGGCATCATGGCCTACAAGATCGCCGCCCACGCCGCCGACCTCGCCAAGGGCCACCCAGGCGCGCAGGTGCGCGACAACGCTCTATCCAAGGCGCGTTTCGAATTCCGCTGGGAAGACCAGTTCAACCTCGGCCTCGACCCCGACAAGGCCAAGGAATTCCACGACGAGACCCTCCCCCAGGAAGGCGCCAAGCTGGCGCACTTCTGCTCTATGTGCGGGCCGCATTTTTGCTCGATGAAGATTACGCAGGACGTGCGGGATTTTGCAGCTGCCCAGGGTATCGCAGAGAAGGATGCGTTGCAGAAGGGGATGGAGGTGAAGGCCGTGGAGTTTGTTAAGAGGGGGGCGGAGGTTTATCAAAAGGTATAAGACTATGCAAATGGAAAGATTGACCAGGCCCCTTAAATTGTCCTGTCGGGCCCATCTCGAGCGATGCTCTGAATGATTCGACAGCAGAGTCTCTTGCGCTTTTGCCGGGCGCGCGATTTACTGCGCGAAGTGAAGGGTATGCAACCTTCGATCGCAGAAGTTGCGCGCGAAACGGCTACTTCACGCTATCACTTTATCCGCCAGTTCCAAGCTCTGTTCGGTGAGACACCCCATCAATATCGAATACGCGCGCGACTGGAAGAGGCCAAACGCCTCCTGGCTCTTAGCAACGGCACCGTCACTGAAATTTGCCTGGCCGTCGGATTCACCAGCATAGGGAGCTTTAGTGACTTGTTCGCGCGGCGCTTCGGTGAAGCCCCTTCGGCGTACCGGCGGCGCGTCGGCTCCACGACTGGCAATGCTGTCAATCACAATATGACTCCCGCCAACTGGTGCACCACGCTGATGTGCGACGCTTGGGTCGTAGAATCGCAATTTTCGAGAAGCGGCCGCGACCAGGAAGTGCCAGACTCTTCCGCTTTCAACGAGAAGGTTGGTGGCCAATGAAAATCAAACTATGCAGCGTCATCGTCGACAATCAAGAAAAAGCGCTCAGGTTCTATACAGAGGTGCTCGGCTTCATCAAGAGCAAGGACGTGCCGATGGGCGAATTCCGCTGGCTGACACTGCGCTCGCCGCAAGGCGGCGAAACGGAATTGTCGCTGGAGCCGAACGTCAACCCGGCGGCCAAAACTTTTCAGGAAGCATTGCTCTCCCAAGGCATTCCGCTCACCGCGTTTGAAGTGGAAAACGTTGAGGCGGAATTCGCCCGGCTGACAAAATTGGGCGTGGCCTTCACCCGCAAGCCAACTGCGATGGGGCCAGTGACGATCGCCGTATTTGCTGATACCTGCGGCAATCTGATCCAAATTTATCAACCGCCAGTCAAGTAAGACCCAAACAAAAGGGGCCACGCGCGATTATTCCGAAACTGCCAGCCCAAGACAGGTCGAGCCGACACCCTTTGCCTCCGCACATCAATCAAATACGCAGCCATGAGCATAAGCCTGAATGACGTTCTGGCCTTCGTATTGTTTGTATGTGTGGCAGCGCTCGCAATTTCACCATGGTTACCCGTAATCGTCCCGGCAATTGCGATACTCGTACTGACAATATTGGGCCTCATCTACTATGGATGGCACTGGCAGCTATTGCTACCCATGTGGATCAGTGCAACCTTTTTTGCCTTGTGGTGGGTGAGCCGTGAGCGCGGGCCGAGCGACACCAGGCGGCCGCGTCGAGGCTTTCAACTGTTAAATAGAAAGCGCCCCGGAAGCGGGGGCTAGCGGTCAGGAGCGATCGCTGTAAAAGATTAAATGAGTAAGGCACCATTTTTCTTTTTCGACGGATAGAGAGGCCTGCGACATGTCACTTTTTTCAACGCAAAAGGAATTTGGCCCGGTCGAAGTACAAGGCCGGCAGCTCAGATGCACCATTTGTGGAAATGGGACATTTTGGGAGCACCAAATCCAGCTCCCGACCCCAGTTTTTGATCTTCTAAACATGCAGGCCTGGAACAGGCTTGCACAATGTGCAGTTTGCGAGCGGTGCGGATATGTTCACATGTTCATCCCGCCGAACACATTCAGGGAGGATGAGGAAAATCCCACTGCTCGGGGTGACGCAAAGGGAAGTTAAATAAGGGGGCAGAGTCGATTATTCTGAAAATGCCAGCCCCACTCCCTTTTATACTTCGCGCAGCGAATCTTTTCGCATTCGCCTTGTCTACCCGTACTTCATCTTTGCGCGAGGAATCTTCCGGTGAAACCGCTCCAATCATTCAACCGTAGACAGTTTTTGCAATTTAGCGCGGCCTCTGGCGCCCTGGGCGTCCTGCCATCCGGGTACGCGAAGGGGGCGGAGCGGCTGCCCATTATCGACGTCCACCTGCACGCCTATCCGGCCGATATGGCGATTCCGGCGATTGCGAACCCGGCTACGGGCAAGGCGATGACTGTGAAAACCGGGGCGGAGCATCTCGCCGCGTGCCTGGCGGAGATGAAGAAGTACAACATCGTCAAAGGCGTGGTCAGCGGCGGCAGCGGTGATCGGTTGGCCGCGGCGAAGCAATGGCGCGATGCCGATCCGGCCCGCATTGTGGCCGCCGCCGGCATCCGCGGCTCTGAGGACGACCCTTTGCCCAGCGTAACGGAATTGCGTGAAGCCTTCAAAGCAGGGCGGCTCAGCGTGCTGGGGGAAGTGACTACGCAATATGCGGGGCTTACGCTGGACGACCCCAAATACGCGGATTACCTGGCCCTTGCCGAAGAAATGGATATTCCGGTGGCGCTGCACACGGGCACCATGCCGCCGGGGATGTCGTTTGACCCCTGCTGCCGCACCGCGCGTGCGCGCCTGGGAAACCCCCTGCTCACCGAGGAAGCGCTGAACCGCTACCCAAAGCTGCGGCTCAATCTTATGCACGCGGGCTGGCCGTATCTGGAGGGGACCATCTCGACCTTGTTTCACTATCCCCAGGTCTATGCGGACCTGGGCGCCATAGACTGGCTGCTGCCGCGTGAGGAATTCCACGCTTATCTGCGTTCACTGGTGAGAGCGGGCTTCGGCAAGCGCCTGATGTTCGGCACCGATCAAATGTTCTGGCCCGAGGCGATCGGCATGGCGATCAAGGCGGTGGAATCGGCGCCTTTCCTGAGTGCGGCGCAGAAGCGGGATATTTTTTATAACAACGCGGTTAGTTTTTACCGGTTGAAATAGGTAGTCTTCGTGGAAGGTTGCCGCTTTAGTCAGGTCTCCCCTCTCCCCAGCCCTCCCCCGTAAACGGGGGAGGGGGCTTCCGGGCATGATTTGCGGTCAACAAATGAATGTTTTCTCGTTGACACTACTCACACCCTAGAAACTCGCCCCACCCCCACCCGGCTGAAATACCGTATACCCCGCCGGCGCAGTGCCGGCGTTGTCAACGACGCTAGGCACGGAAGAAGGGTTCATCAGCCACAGGGTTAGCGTGCCGTCCGGGCGTAGCCAGACGATGTCGGTGTAGCCGTCGCCGTCGAAATCGCCCGCCGCGTAGAACTTCCAGCTTACGTCGGTCAGCGGGAAATTGAAGTTCACACTGGTGAGCGAAAGCGCGGTGCTGGTACACGACGCGTTGGGGTCGTCAGGGTTGCCGGTATACGGCGGCAGGGTGAAGCCTGCGCTGGTCATGACGCGGATGGTGTTTTGCCCGGTGGCGAGGTTGCGCATGAAAATATCGCCACGGCCGCTCTTGGTGAAATCGGCGATCTTGAGAGGGGTGTAGCCCGCCGGCACATTGTCGGCGGAAACATTGGCGCAGGTGCGGCTGCCGGTGGCCATGAGCACGCGGATTTGCTTATCCGGGCTGATGTAGACCATATCGGCCGCGCCATCGCTATTGAAGTCGCCCGCGCCCAGCAGGGTCCAGCTCAGCGGTGCACCGCCGCGCTTACGCACCACCGGCGCATTGGTGCCGTTGTAAAACCAGATATAGGAAACACCGGTATCGCGCGGGTCATCGGCGAGATAACGCCAGGTGATATCAGCATTGCCGTCGCCATCCAGGTCGCCCACCACCTGAGCGTCCCAGGCCGGTTTTACCTGCCGCCACAGTTTTTCGCCACTACGCTTGAAGTCTGGCCAGATGCGTATATCGGCCACCGGGCTCATGGTGGTGTCGAGGAACACGAGATCGGATTTGCCATTGCCATCCAGGTCCGCCGCTGCAACCAGCCGGAAGTTTGGGCCCGGGTCGTCCTGCGCCGTGAACACAAATTTGCTGGTGCTGGTGTTGTAGCGGGCCACCTGCATTTGCGTATTGTCGTTTTTGCGCACCAGGATGTTTTGCTTGCCGGTGCCGTCGATGTCGATCACGCCCGGCGCCAGTTTGGTGCCCTGCGCGGGTGCAGAGGAAATTACGCTGGCGCTTTGCACCATCACCAGGTTGGCGCTGGTGACGTTGCCGCCGGTGTAATTGATAACCGGGACCTCGTTAAAAACGCCGCCAAATGGGTATGGGTTCAAGGCGGCGATGGCATCAACGGTTGCCATGCCTGCCGTGGTCACCTGCCCGAACACGGTGTAACCACCGTTTGTCGTATCCAGACTGGAAGAATTATCGGCAAGATTGATGAACCATTGTGAGGTGGCGCTATTGGGGTCGCCGCTCAACTTGGCCATCGCAATGGTTCCGCGCACATTGGAATGTGCGGGCTTGAACTCGTTGACGATAGGCGCATTGGTGAGGATGGCCGTATAGCCGACCGCATCGCTCCAGAGATAACCGCCACCCTGGATGACAAACCCCGGCTCGCTCCGATGCACAAACGAATTGTTATAGGAATTGGAATTAACGTAAGCCAGAAAATTGGCCACCGTGATCGGCTCGTCCGCGTCAAAAAGATTGATGTCGATATTACCCTTGTTGGTTTGGAAGCGAACCGTGGTGGCTTCAGCACCGGCGCAAAGAAAAGTGGCCAGCAGAATTGAAACGGCTATAAGGCGGCGCGACATCGTGAAGCTCTCCAGGGAAGGCGCGGCGGGCGGCCGCGGTGGGTGGCATTTGCCCACGGCAAAAACGCTTATTTTACCCGGTGAACCGCCTTGACTCCTCCTAACTCGCCCTAGGCGGGTTCCTCCAGGTGCAGCAGCGGCGAAGCCGCCATTTCCACCCGGTTGCGGCCGCCGCTCTTGGCGGCGTAGAGGGCGTGGTCGGCGCGGCGCAGCACCACGTCGAAATTCCGGTCGGTGGGCGCGATAACACCTACGCCGATCGAAACGGTGATGATCATACTTTCGTCCTTATGCTGCATGGGCGCGCTTTCAATGGCGGCGCGTACCCGCTCGGCCACAGCCAGCGCAGCCTCGGCGTTGGCGTCTTCAAATAGCGCCACGAACTCCTCGCCACCCTGCCGGCCGACCATATGCGGGCCACGGCAGTGATGCTCCAGCAGGGCCGCGATGTGTTTCAGGGCGAGGTCGCCCACCTCATGGCCGAAGCGGTCATTGATGGATTTGAAGTGGTCGATGTCGATCACCGCCACGGCAAACTGCGCCCCATTGCGCCGCGCGGTGTTGAAGCGCGCCTCACCGGTGCCGATGATGGAGCGGCGGTTGGGCAGGCTGGTGAGGTAATCGGTAGCGGCGGCGTGCTCCCACTGGCGGCGCAGCCGCTCGGAGCACATCACCAGGAAGGCGGTGGTGCCGATCACCGGGAGCGAGGTCACCAGCAGAGTGGTGGAGAGCGTAATCCACGCGCCGCTGGTGAGCAGATCGGGCGTCGGCCCGGTCAGGAACAGGAAATAAACACCGCGAAAGGTGACAAAGCCGCCGACGATGACAAAAATGCCGGTCAGCACCGCGCGGCTCACCTCCACTGCCGGCTGCGCGCCGGAGTTGTAGCGATAGTGCAGCGTCCAGGCGGCAGCAAAAAAGTAAACCGCCAAGCCGGCGCAGGCAAAAAACACGCGCCCGATGTGAGTGGGAACGATGGCCGAGGCCCAGTACACCCCCGCAATGGCAAGAATGGCCGGCACCCAGGTTAGCGGGTGGCTGGGCAAGCCGGCCAGGCGCCGCATGGAGCGCCAGTAAAGAGCGGCACCCAGCAAATAGATGCCATTGGCCACCGGAAAAATGAATTCCCCCGGCAACATATCCTGCACCGCCAGCAATATGCTGCCGCCCGCCATCAGCAGGGTGCCGATGCGCCAGGCCACCGCTGCCGGCCGCACGTCCGGGGAGAGGCTGCGGTGCATCAGGCCCAGCACGCCGCCGTTGAGCAGCATGAACAAGGCAGCGGCAATCAGGAGGGAGCGCGGGTCCATGGTTTTTGTGTCGCTGCCGGGCCGGAAGGGCCGGATAGAGAATGGCCCATTGTAGGGTTCGCCATAGCGCAGGGCAATCGGCGCGGGCAGCTGTAAGGACGAACTTCTGTCAGCGACTCATGCCGGAGAGAAGCCTACCCGCCGCGGAGACCGTCATGACCAAACAGCTTTTACTCACCAGCGCCTTTGCGCTTACCTTGATTGGTGCCCCCCTCGCCTGGGCCGGTGGCGACAAGGTGGTCTTCCCCGCCGGTTTTGAAAAAGGTGTCTTGTACGCCACGGTGGACCGGCCGGACATCAAACAATACCGCGAGCTTTACGCCCCCAAAGATGCCATAGCCGCGCTGCAAGCCGGCAAGCCTATCCCCAGCGGCACTGTGTTTACCCTGTTGCAATTCAAGGCCAAGGTGGACGCCAAGGGCGAAGCCATCGTCGGCCAGAACGGGCGCTATCTACGCGGCGACCTGGTGGGCATCGTCGCCATGGAAAAGCGCGCCGGCTGGGGCGCCGAATACGCCGACGACCTGCGTAACGGCGAATGGGAATACCAGGCCTTCACCCCGGAAGGAAAAGTGAACGAAAAGGCCAAGCTGGAGACCTGCTTTCGCTGCCACAAGCCGCTGGATGGACAGGATTTTGTGTTTTCTTACGAGCGGCTGAAAAACTACGTGGCTTCCGCCAATGTGCGGGCGGCGACGAAGTAACAGCGAAGTAGCGGCTAAGTAGCAAAGCCGCTTGAAAACCGGGCTCCCGGCCCCTATTTGACAGAGTACGGGGGTTTGCAGCATTATTCCTTTACGCGCCGATTTGACGATCAGCTTGCGGGCGCAGGGAGCAACGATCGAATGCTTCCAGATAAATTCGGCTAAAGCGGCTATCTGAATTCCCACCAGAAAAGCCCGATAGCGAAGCTGTCGGGCTTTTTTGTTTGCCCTCTCCCGGCCTGAAGGCCACCCTCCCCGCATGCGGGAGAGGGCAGGGTGAGGGGTCGTGGAAAGAAGAGAATGATCGTATCGCCACAACTCGCGCGCTTCAAAGACCCGCTGCCCCTGGCCAGCGGCGCCGCCCTGCGCGAATACGATCTGGCTTACGAGACCTACGGCACGCTCAACGCCGATAAATCCAACGCGGTGCTGATCTGTCACGCGCTCAACGCCTCGCACCACGCCGCCGGCGCCTATGTCGATGAGCCCAATAACCTGGGCTGGTGGGACAATATGATCGGTCCCGGCAAAGCGCTGGACACCGAAAAATTTTTCGTCATCGCCGTCAACAATCTGGGCTCCTGCTTCGGCTCCACCGGGCCCTTGTCCACAAACCCTGATACCGACAAACCCTACGGCGCGGATTTTCCGCTGGTGACGGTGGAAGACTGGGTGGATTCGCACGCGCGTTTGCTGGACCAGCTGGGCATACAGACGCTGGCTGCGGTGATGGGCGGCTCGCTGGGCGGCATGCAGGCCCTGTGCTGGGCGTACCGCTATCCCGAGCGCGTGCGACACGCGCTGGTGATCGCGGCGGCGCCCAATCTCTCGGCACAAAACATCGCCTTCAACGAAGTGGCGCGCCAGGCCATCATGCGCGACCCGCAGTTTCACGGCGGCGCCTTTGCCGATTCGAACGTGAAGCCCGTCAGCGGGCTGACGGTGGCGCGCATGATCGGCCACATCACTTATATTTCCGACGACCAGATGGAAGAAAAATTCGGCCGCGATTTGCGTGAGGGCAAGAACTACTCTTTCGCGCCCGAATTCCAGATCGAATCCTACCTGCGCTACCAGGGCGAAAAATTCTCCGAGTACTACGACGCCAATACTTATTTGCGCGTAACCAAGGCGCTCGATTACTTCGACCCCGCCGCCACCTGCGGTGGCAGCCTGGCCAAGGCGCTTGCGCCGGCCACGGCAAAGTTTCTGGTGGTTTCGTTCACCACCGATTGGCGCTTTTCGCCGGCGCGCTCGCGTGAAATCGTCAAGGCCTTGCTGGATGAGAAAAAGGCAGTGACCTACGCTGAGATCGATGCGCCGCATGGTCACGATGCGTTCTTGCTGGACCATCCGCAGTATCACGGGGTGGTGCGGAAATATTTTGGGCAGATTGCTTCAAACCCCTCCCCTCTCCCGACCGATGCTGCGCATCGGCCACCCTCTCCCGTAAACGGGAGAGGGGCTGGGGGAGAGGGCAGCGGGCTGAAAGGGGTAGCAAAATGATCACCCGCGCCGACTTCGAAGCCATCGCCCGCTGGGTGCGGCCCGGCTCGCGCGTGCTCGACCTGGGCTGCGGCGACGGCTCCTTGCTCGCTTATTTGCAAACGCACCGCAACACCACCGGCTACGGCATCGAAAACGACGACGCTAATCTGCTCGCCTGCATAGACAACGGCGTCAACGTTATCCAATCCAATCTGGAGGCGGGCCTCAAGGAAATCGAGGACGCTTCTTTCGATTACGTGATCCTTTCGCAAACCCTGCAGGCCATGCGCCGCACTGAGCAGGTGGTCAACGAAATGCTGCGCGTGGGCCGCGAGGCCATCGTCACCTTCCCCAACTTCGGCTATTGGCCACACCGCCTGCAAATCGCCCTGGGTGGGCGCATGCCGGTGTCCAAGGACCTGCCCTATCAGTGGTTCGATACACCCAATGTGCACTTATGCACAGTGCAGGATTTCGAGCACTTTTGCGCGGACCACGGCATCCGCGTGATGGAGCGGCTGGTGATGTCGGACGGTGCGCCCGTTACCCTGTTGCCCAATGTGTTCGGCAAGCTCGCGATTTTTCACGTATCGCGCTGATCGTCGTTTGGGCCCTGCGCTGAATTCGCGCTTCCGACGGCCTGGCACATGTTACATTTAGCGTGATGACGGCACCGAACAGCGGCCTTCTCTGAAATGAGAACCTTTGCCAATCCACCATTAACCAAGTGGTTGTATGTTTTGTTCTCCATAGCGCCCGGTTTCGCGCTCATCCTGTTCGGCCTATACTTATTTTTGTTTCTGCTCCCCGGGGACTATTGGTCCCTTGTGTTCGTAGGTTTGGGACTGATCATGGGGCCAATGAACATTTCCACCGCGTGGGAGCGCATCGAGGTCGACAAAAATACCTTGACCATCGCGACTCCTTTTGGGCGACGGTTGATTCCGTTGAACACCATTACAAATATTAAATGGAGCAAGCCGAACCATATTAGCGGCAACCTCCTGATTATTGAAATGAGCGACCGACCGTATAGATTAGCCCCAGGTACCGGCCTCAACACAGGCATTCGAAAAGAGGCTTTTGAGTATCTCAACAAAAGAAAAGAGCAGGACTGGCGCGAAATTGACTGGCCGTCTTAACTGGCTTAGTCAGGCTGGCCGGGCAGCGGATTACCTGCACTGACGCCGGCCGGCGTTGCAGACACCATCCCGCACCCACGCACTCTAGGGGTTTCCCGCAGATTTTGGCGTAGGCCCATAGCGACAGCCTTTTCTTGTCACACGGTTCCGCTAGAATGGGACTATCAGGGGATTCGCAGATGATCCCGGCAAGCGGCAAACTCACATAGGCAATGCGCAATGCCCAGCATTTTCGACCAGGACGACCTCAAGGTCGTTGAACTGAAGCCCTGCCCTTTCTGTGGTGACACCGATATTTCCGCTTATGTGAGCGGCGGCCTCACCGGTGTGGTCGATTGCCCCTGCGGCGCGACCATGACGGCCGAGCTGCCCCTGCTGGGGCGTGACGACAAGGGCCACAACTGCCTTTCGGACACGCAGATCCAGATGCTGGAGCGCTTTCGCAAAAAGCACCGCCTGTCCTCGCAGCCGGAAGCCGTTAACCTGTGGGTGCGCTGTCTGGCCGTGGATGCATGGAACCAGCGCCAAAGTACCGGCAAGCGCTAGAACCCTAGTCCTAGGTGTCGAGGAACTTTGCCTCGAACTCCGCTGCCGGCAAGGGCTGCGAAAAGAAAAATCCCTGATACTCGTCGCACTCCAGGTCGCGCAGCACGCGGTATTGCTCCTCGCGCTCCACACCCTCGGCGATCACGTTTAGTTTCAACGAGTGAGTCATGGCGATGATGGCGCGGACGATGGCCTCGTCGTTGCTGTCCACGCCGATGTCGCGCACGAAGGAGGAATCGACCTTGATCGAGTCCACCGGCAGCTGCTTCAAATACGATAGCGAGGAATAGCCGGTGCCGAAATCGTCGATGGCGAGTCCTATGCCCAACTCCCCCAGGCGCGAAAGCAGGGCAGCGGTTTCGTCGTTGTTTTTCAGGAGCATGGTTTCGGTGAGCTCCATTTCCACGCCGCGCGGGTCCAGGCCTGCGTCCTTGATGGACTGCTCCAGCGAGCGCAGCAGGCGCTCGCCGTCAAAAATCTGCGCACGTGAAACATTGACGGCAATTTTCATATCGCGCCCGGATTTGCGCTGCCATTCCGCCACCTGCTTGAAGGCGCGCTCCATCACCCACTCGCCGATCGGCACGATCAGGCCCGAGTCCTCGGCCACGCCGATGAATTTGTCGGGCATCAAGAGTCCCCGGCGCGGATGCACCCAGCGCACCAGCGCTTCCACGCCGGTGATTTCGCCGGTGGCGAAGGCCACGCGCGGCTGGTAGTGCAGCACCAGTTCGTCGCGGCGCACGGCCAGGCGCAGGAAATTTTCGATGGCGAGGCGCTCCTGGGCGCGCGCGTTCATCTCGTGCGAGAAGAACTGGTAGTTGTTGCGGCCTTTGGCCTTGGCGTCGTACATGGCGACGTCGGCGTGTTTCATGAGGGTTTGCGAATCGCGCCCGTCGATGGGGAATACGCCGATGCCGATGGAGCAGGAGGTGGTGAGGTGGTGGCTGTTGATCATCACCGGCGAGGCCATGGCGGCGACCATTTTCTCGGCCACGTTTTGCGCGCCCTCGTGCCCGTCGTTGGGCAGGTTCTCGAGTATCACGGCGAATTCGTCCCCGCCGAGGCGCGCCACGGTGTCGCTGGTGCGTATACAAGCGCCCAGCCGCGCGGCGACGCGCTTCAGCAATTCGTCACCCACATCGTGGCCCAGCGAATCGTTGATGGTCTTGAAGCGGTCCAGGTCGATGAACATGAAAGCCAGCTGCGCGCCCTTGCGCGCGGCGTTGGCGATGCCCTGCTCCAGGCGGTCGTTCATGAGCATGCGGTTGGGCAGCCCCGTGAGCGGATCGCGGGTCGCCAGGAACTCGACCCTTTCTTCGGCCTGGCGGCGCTTGGTGATATTGGCGCTGGTGCCGGTCATGCGTCGGGCGCGGCCGTCTTCGCCGCGCTCGGTGACTTTGCCCAGGGAGGAAATCCAGATCCACTCGCCGCTTTTCTCGGGGATGCGGTACTCACACTGGAATTCGCTGATCTCACCCTTGATGGTGCGCCTCAGCATGTCGCGAAAGCGCTCGTTATCCTCGGCGTGGGTCCAGCTCAGTACGGCTTCGCCGGGAAACTCGGCCTCCTCCGGCACGGCGCCGATCATGTCGGCCCAGCCCTGGTTGAAATAGACGATGTTGCTGGCGAGATCCCAGTCCCACATGGCGAGGTTGGAACCTTCCAGCGCGAGGTCCAGGCGTTCCTTGGCGGCGCGCAGCTCGCTCTCGCGGCTTACCCGCTCGCTTAAGTCGCGCGCCAGGCCCAGGCAGTAACGACGACCGCCGATATCCAAGGCCCGCCCGGAAAAACGATAGGGGGCGACCATGCCGTTGCGATGGCGCAGCCCGGCCTCGATGGCCATTTCTTCGCCGGTAGCGAAAACCTGGCGAATTGCCGCGCCCACCTTGGGTCTATCCGCTTCGACGATGAAATCTAGGGCGCGCGAGGCTATCAGTTCTTCTTTTGCGTAGCCGCTGTTTTGCGCGAGTTTCTGGTTCCAGCGCAAGAGCGTGCCCTCGGCGTCGAACAGGAAAAAAGCGCCCGGCAGGGAATCGATGGCGCCGGCGAAAAATTCCTGTTCCTGACGCAGTTTCGCTTCCAGGGCGTGGCGGGCGGCGATTTCGTCTTCCAGGGCGCGCTCGGTGTGAACCAGTTCCTCGGTTTTTTGGCGGCGGTCGGCGTGCGGCAGAGCCAGGTTTGCGCTCACCGATACCCGGCTGTTGCGGGCCTCGGCGCGCGCTTCCAGGCGCGCCGCCACCAGGTCGGCCAGATTGCTCAAGGCCTGCAGTTCCTGCGCGACTATATCGCGCGCGGCAGCGCCAAACACCGATAACAGGCCCAGGCAGCGTCGCTCGCGGCTGAGAATGAGCGCACCGGCGTAACAGGCGATATACGGCGGGCCGATGACCAGGGCGTGGTCGTGAGTACCCTTGTCCGCCAGGGTATCGGCGATGGCGAAGTTGCGCGGCAATGTGGCCTGCCCGCCCACAGATCGCAACTGGCGCAGGGGTAGAAAAAAACTTTCGGCAAGCGGCGTCTGCTCGGCGGGGAAACCGATGCGCGCCTTGTACCACTCACGCCAGTCGCGCCATTCACCCGCCTTGCCGCTGAAAAACGAGATGCCGGCGAAGTCCGCCCCCAGGGCTGCGGCGGCGCGGCGCGCCAGATCGTCGAACACCGGCTCCGGCGGCGTGACCAGGATGCGGTAGCGCGCCAGCGCGGCATCCGGGTCATCGGGCAGGAGATAGCTGGTTTCGGACATGGCGATTGCTGATTGCTGACGGGAACAAGCGGCCGATACCGGCAGGCCGCTCCTGATTAAAACTCGCAGCCCGAGGATACCGCATGCCGGGCATGCAGCGCAGTGAACTATTCCCTTAAGGGGCCGGCGCGGCTAAGCGGCGGCAGCTAGGTGACGGCGGCTAAGTGAGCGTGGCCATCACCGGGGCGTGATCGGAGGGTCGCTCCAGCTTGCGCGGCTCCAGGTCGATCACCACTTCGGTGCAGCGCTTAGCGAGATCGGCGGTGAGCAGAATGTGGTCGATTCGCAGGCCCAGTCCACGCTTGAAACCGTTCATGCGGTAATCCCACCAGGTGAAACTTTTTTCGGCCTGCGGGAACAGGCGGTAGCCATCCTGCATGCCGAGGCCGATCAGGCGAAAAAAGGCGGCGCGCTCGGCGTCGGTGCAGAGCACCTGGCCGAACCACTGGGCGGGGTCGTGCACGTCGGCGTCGGCCGGGGCGATGTTGTAGTCCCCCAGCAGCGCCACCTGGCCGTAGGTGGCGATTTCGGACTGCACGAATTTTTCCAACTGCTCGAGCCAGGCCAGTTTGTAGGCGTATTTTTCCGATTCAACGCTCTGCCCGTTGGGGATGTACACGCAGATCACGCGCACGCCGTCGACGGTGGCGGCAATGACTCGCTTTTGCTCGTCGGCGTAGCCGGGCATGCCCATGGTCACGTCTTCGGCGCGCTGACGGGTGAGAATGGCCACACCGTTATAGGTTTTTTGCCCGCTGAAGACGGCGTTGTAGCCGATCGCGTCGAAGGCCGCCACGGGAAATTTGGCGTCCTCCATTTTCAATTCCTGCAGGCACAGGGCATCGGGTTTTTGCGCCTGCAGCCAGTCCAGCACGTGTTGCAGGCGTACGTTCAGCGAATTGACGTTCCAGGTGGCGATTTTCAAGGCTATGTCACGCTATCACGGGTTGCTGGGTGGTTTGGAGGTCGGGATACCGTCATCGATAACCGGCGGCTTTTCCGGCGGCGGCTTTTTGGCGGGAGCAGGCGCGGGCTTGGCAAAAGGATTGCTGCGCGGGTAACCGGCGCTATCCAGCGCGGCCTGCCAGCTGGCTTCGTCGAAACCTTTTTGCGGATTGGTGCCCACCATCATGGTCGGCACCGACAGGCCGCCGACTGCGGCGCGCAGCGCGGCGGCGGCGGCAGCGTCAACCGAGGGATTCTTCTCGGTAAACGGGATGCCGCGCTTATTGAGGAGGTCGCGCGCTTCTTTGCAACCGTCGCGGCAATCGGTGTCGTAGAGCGTTACCGGGAATTTTTCTTTGGCCACGCGCGTGGCGTAAGGCATTTCGCCGTCGGCCGGGCCGGTATCGGCAGCCAGGGTCTTTTTCTGCACATCCTTGGCGTCTGCCGGCGGCGGCATATCGGTGTATTGCACCTTGCCGTCCTTGTCGACCCAGCGATACATGGTCTGCGCCATGGCAGTGGACAGCGACAACAAAACCAGCGTGGCGGCCAGCAAAATGGATTTCATGGTGACGCTCCGGAGGGTCAGGCGGCGATTTTCATTCCATTATGCCGCAACAGGGGGGCTATATCGGGCTTGCGGCCACGGAAGGCGACAAACGATTCCAGGGCCGGCCGGCTGCCGCCACGGGAGAGCACTTCGCGACGGAAGCGCGCGCCGGTGTCGGGATTCAGCACGCCCGATTCCTCGAAGGCGGCGTAGGCATCGGCCGACAGCACTTCGGCCCACATATAACTATAGTAGCCGGCCGCATAGCCGCCGCCGAAAATATGGCCGAAGGTGTTGGGCATGCGGTTGAAATCGGGATAGGGGATCACGGCCACTTGTGCTCGCACTTCCTTGAGTAAATCGAGAACGGCGCCTGCTGCGGGATTCACTCCGCCAGCGGCATGTAAACGCATATCGAACAGTCCAAATTCCAGCTGGCGCACAAAATGCATGCCGGCACCGAAATTTTTGGCGGCGATCATTTTGTCGAACAGCTCGCGCGGCAACGGAGCGCCGGTGTCGGCGTGGCGGGTCATATGCGACAGCACGTCCCATTCCCAGCAGAAGTTTTCCATGAACTGGCTGGGCAGTTCCACCGCGTCCCATTCGACGCCGTTGATGCCCGATACGTTGAGTTCGTCGACCTCGGTCAGTAGCTGATGCAGGCCGTGGCCGAATTCGTGAAACAGGGTAATGACTTCGTCGTGCGTAAACAGGGCGGGCTGGCGCTCGCCATTTGAGGCTGCAGCCGCAGGCGGGGCCGAGAAATTGCAGGTCAGAAACGCCACCGGGTGTTGCAGCGTTGCCTTGCCGGCGGCATCGGTGCTGCGCCGGCGATTAATAGCGTCGTCCATCCAGGCGCCGCCGCGCTTGCCGCTACGCGCGTACAGGTCCAGATAGAACTGCCCCACCAGCGTGCCGTCCTTTTGCACAATGTCGAAAAAGCGCACGTCGGGATGCCAGGTGTCGGTCTCGGCCGCTCGCATAGTGACGCCGTACAGGGTCTCCACCACACGGAACAGGCCGGCCAGTACCTGCGGTTCCGGGAAGTACTGCTTCACATCGTTATCGGAAAAGGCGTAACTCTTCTGGCGCAGCTTTTCGGCGACGTAGGCTACGTCCCAGGCGCGCACCTCGGCCATGTTCAGTTCACGTTGCGCAAATTCGGTCAGTTGCTGCCAGTCGCGCTGCGCAAAGGGTTTGGCGCGGCCCACCATTTGCTGAAGAAAATCTACGACCTCCGCCGGCTTCTCGGCCATCTTGGTTGCTAGCGAAACTTCGGCGTAGTTACCGTAGCCCAGCAGCGCGGCCGTTTCCGCGCGCAGGCCTAATACCTGGCGCATGATCTCGCTGTTGTCCCACTTGGGATCGGCGCCCAGCTCCGAGGCGCGGCAAACATAGGCCCGGTACATGCGCTCGCGCAGAGGGTGAAAATCGGCGTACTGCATCACCGGCAAATAGCTGGGCATATGCAGGGTGAGTTTCCAGCCGGGCTTGCCGTCGGCCTCCGCTGCCGCGCGCGCGGCGTCCTTCACGTCGTCCGGTAGGCCGGACAATTCGGCCTCGTTGTCGATATAGCAGGCGAAGTCGTTGGTAGCATCGAGTACGTTGTCGTTGAATCTCGCGGTGAGGTTGGACAGCTCCTCCTGCACCTGCTGGAAGCGTTGCTTTTTATCGGCCGGCAGGTCAGCACCGCCCAGGCGGAAATCGCGCAATTCGTTGTCCAGCACACGTATTTGCACGGCGCTGAGCTTTTGCCCGGCTGCGCTGGCGCGGATGCTTTTGTATTTGGCGTATAGCGTTTCGTTCTGGGCCAGGCTGGTCCAGTATTGGGTGACGGCCGGCAGCTTGCCGTTATAGGCCTCGCGCAGGGCGGGTGTGTTCACCACTGCATTGAGATGGCCGACCACGCCCCAGGCGCGCGACAGCTTTTCGTTGGCTTCATCCAGCGGCGCCACGAAGTTTTCCCAGGTGGGATCTTCGCTGGAGGCGCACAGGTTTTGCACGGCGCTATTGGCAGCGGCGATTAATTGGTCGATGGCGGGGGAAACGGAGGCGGCATCAATGCTCGCAAAGCGCGGCAGGCCGGAAAAATCCAATAAGGGGTTCATGGCAGAATTTCTTGAAAAAGAAAACGATGATTCTGGGGTATCGGGAGAAAAGACGGTGAAACGAAGTGTGGCGAACGCTTACACGCTTACGCGGCAAAGACGATTCTGCCCCCGACGAGGGTATGCGTCACGCGGCCCTGCAGCTCATTTTGCAGCCACGGCGTATTTTTGCCCTGGCTCATCAGCGAAGCCGCGGTGACCGGGCGGTAGGCCTTGGGATCGAACACGCAGACATCGGCCGGCGCGCCGGTTTCAAGACGACCGCCGCGAATGCCCAGCAATACGGCCGGGTCCAGCGTGATTTTTTGCAGGGCGGCCGGTAGGGGCATACCGGCACCGGCGGCCCACTTCAGGGTCAGCGGCAAAAGGGTTTCGAGACCGGTGGCGCCGGCGGCGGCTTCGCCGAAGGGCACGTTCTTTTCGTCCTCATCGACGGGGGTGTGATCGGAGCAGATGGCGTCAATGGTGCCGTCGATCACCCCGCGTCCCAGGGCATCCCGGTCCGCCGGGCTGCGCAAAGGCGGCGCGAAGCGGTACTGAGCGTCGAAGTGGCCGATGTCGCGGTCGGTCAGCAGCAGATGGTGAATGCAGACGTCCGCGGTCACCGGCAATTTTTTGGCCTTGGCCTCGCGCACCAGCGCAACACCTGCAGCGCTGGACAGGCGTGCGAAATGCACGCGGGCACCCGTGTCCTGCACCAGGGTGAGAATGGTGGAGATGGCGACGGTTTCGGCGCTGACGGGGATACCGATCAGCCCCAGGCGCGACGCCACTTCGCCATCGTGCGCGAAACCGTCGCGCGCGAGGAAGGCGTCCTGCGGGCGCAGCCATACCGTGTAACCCCAGGTGGCGGCGTATTGCAGCGCGCGGTAGAGCACATTGGTGTCGGTGATGGGCCGCTCGGCCTGGAAAAACCCTACGCAGCCGGCCTCGGTCAGCTCGACCATTTCAGAAAGCTTTTCGCCGTTGAGGCCCAGCGTCAGCGCACCCAGCGGGTAAACGCGCGATTGCTGCAGGGTGGCGGCGCGGCGCGTAAGCATTTCCACCAGGCCCGGCTCGTCCAGCGGCGGATCGGTGTCGGGCGGGCACACCAACGAAGTCACGCCTCCGGCCACCGCGGCCAGTAACTCGGACTCCAGCGTGGCCTTGTACTCGGAGCCGGGCTCGCGCAGGCGCGCCGATAAATCCACCAGACCCGGGCAGACAATCTTGCCGGCGGCGTCGATGATTTTTTCCGCCTGGAAGCCTGCGGGTGCGGTACCGATGGCTGCAATTTTGCCGGCTTCGATATAGATGGCGGCGGTTTCGTCGCGCTGCCCGGCGGGGTCGATCAGGCGGCCGTTTTTGATTTCAATTTTCATAGCTAGTTTCCCGCCACCATGGCCATCACCGCCATGCGCACGGCAATACCGAAAGTCACCTGCGGCAGGATCACGCTTTGCCGCCCGTCGGCGATGGTCGAGTCGATTTCCACACCGCGGTTCATCGGCCCCGGGTGCATGACGATGGCGTCCGGCTTGGCTTTGGCAAGCTTCATCGCCGTCAGGCCATAGCTCTTGAAGAATTCGTGCGCCGACGGCAGCAGGGGTCCTGCCATGCGCTCGTTTTGCAGGCGCAGCATGATAACCACGTCGCAGCCTTCCAGGCCGCGCGCCATATCGTGATGCACCGATACCCCCATGCGCTCGACTTCTGCGGGAACCAGGGTCTTGGGGCCGACCACGCGCACGTCGGGGCAGCCCAGAGTGGTAAGCGCGTGGATATTGGAGCGGGCCACGCGCGAGTGCAGCACGTCACCGACGATGGCCACCGACAGATTGTGAAACGATTTTTTGTAGTGCTGGATGGTGAACATATCCAACAAACCTTGCGTCGGATGGGCGTGCCGCCCGTCACCGGCGTTGATGACGGCAAGCCCAGGTCGCACGTGCTGGGCAATCAGGTGCGCGGCACCCGACTGCGAGTGGCGGACCACGAACATATCGGCGTCCATGGCGGCTAGGTTGTCGATGGTGTCCAGCAGCGACTCGCCCTTGCTGGTGCTGGAGGCGCCGATATTCAAGTTGATGACGTCGGCGGAGAGCCGCTTGGCAGCGATTTCAAACGTGGTGCGGGTGCGCGTGGAGTTCTCGAAAAAGAGATTGAACACCGATTTGCCGCGCAACAGCGGCACCTTTTTCACCTCGCGGTCGCCGATGCTGACGAACTGCGCGGCGGTAGCAAGGATCTGCTCGACGATAGCCTTGGGCAGTCCCTCGGTGGTGAGGAGATGTTTTAACTGGCCGTTGGCGCCGAGTTGTATATGTTGACTCAAGTACGCTCCTGTATTTCAAACCGCAGCCGGCCGCCTTCGTTTTTCAGCACCAGATCGTCATTCACCTTCAGGCTCATGGTGGCGCCGGTGAAATCGGCCGCGAACGGCATCTCGCGTCCGCCGCGGTCGACCAGGCAGGCGAGGCGCACGCGGGCGGGACGGCCGAAATCGAACAATTCGTTGAGGGCGGCGCGCAGAGTGCGACCCGTGTGGATGACATCGTCCACCAGCAGGATGTCGCAACCGTCCACCTTGAAACCGATGTCCGTGGACCGCTTTTGCGGATGCAGGCCTATGGACGAAAAATCGTCGCGGTGCAGGGTGACGGCCAGCGTACCCAAGGCGTGCCGTCCGCCCCATTTTTGATGCAGGCGCTCCGCCACCCACACGCCGCCGGTGTGAATGCCGACGATGGCGGTGTCCGGCGCGAGCTCGCCCACGCGTCCGGCCAGCACATCCAGCAGGGGTTCGGCGTCAAGCTGCATGGCGGCCCTTTACGCTGGGGTCGTCGAACCAGGCTTGCAGGATCACCTGCGCGGCCACCGCGTCGATTTTACTTTTTTGCGTGCGCAGATTGACCCCCTTGGCCGACAAGCGGCTTTCGGCTTCCGCCGAGGAAAGATATTCGTTGACGAACTCCACCGGCAAATGAAACTGCGCATGCAGGCGGTTGCCGAATTTGCGCACCAGCGGCATCAACTCGTGCGCACGGCCATCGTCGTGGGTGGGTTCGCCGATGACAAAGCGGGCCGGCTGCCACTCCTTCACCAGATGGCGGATGGCGGCGAGGCGCGGTGCCGTGCCTTCGGCCTCGATGGTGGTCAGCGCTTCGGCATGCCCGGTCAGGGTATTACCGACGGCAACACCGATGCGCTTCACGCCGAAATCGAAGCCGAGGATGGTCTCCGCAGCGCTCATCGCGGTCCTTTCGCCGAGGTCATGCGTGGCCCGCCACGTCGGAAAGATTGCCGTAATCCAGCCCCAGCTTGCCCATGGCGGCCGACAGACGCTCTTCGGCCGGGAGATCGAACATCACCTCGGGGTCTGCAGCCACGGTGAGCCAGCCGTTGCGCTTGATTTCGTCTTCCAGTTGCCCCGGCGCCCAGCCGGCGTAGCCCAGGGTCACGATGACGCGCGAAGGGCCCAGCCCTTTGGCCATGGCCTCCAGAATATCCTTGGAGGTGGTCAAACCGATTTCGCTGTCGATTTTTAGCGTAGAGTTCCACTCACCCAGCGGCTGATGCAGCACAAAGCCGCGGTCGATCAGCACGGGGCCGCCGAAATAGACGTTTTCCAGCCGCATGGCCTCGTCCTGCAAGCCGATGTCAACCTGTTCGAACAATTTGCCCAGGGTGAGATCGATGGGCTTGTTGACCACCACGCCGATGGCGCCCTTGTCGGAATGCTCGCAGAGAAACGTGAGCGTTTTGGAAAAATACGGATCGGCCATGCCCGGCATGGCGATCAAAAAGTGATTGGAGAAATTGATGGTGGCCATCAAAGTAAGCATTCTACTGGTTTACCCGCCCGATAGCCAATTTCCCGGACGATGACATCCTCTCTTTTCTGGTTCCGCCGCGATCTGCGCGACCACGATAACGCCGGCCTTTATCACGCCCTGAAAGCCTCCGACGAGGTGTATTGCGTGTTTGTGTTCGACCGCACCATCCTGCGCGACCTGTCTACCAAGGCCGACCGTCGCGTGGAGTTCATCTGGGAATCGGTGGCGCAGCTCAAAACCGCGCTGGAACAAGCGGGCGGCGACCTCATCATTCGCCACGCCGTAGCCGAGACCGAAATCCCGGCACTCGCCAAGCAACTGGGCGTGGAGGCGGTGTACACCAATGAAGATTACGAGCCGGCCGCGCGCAAACGTGACAAGACCGTGGCGGCGGCGTTACAAAAAGACGGCATTGCGTTTCATGCGTACAAGGACCAGGTGATTTTCGAGAAGGACGAAGTGCTTACCCAAGGCGGCACGCCGTTCGCCGTGTTCACACCCTATAAGAACGCCTGGCTCAAAAAGCGCACCGACTTCCATTTCCAGGCCTATCCAGTGTGGAAGTACTCCATGTCGCTGACGCCACCACCCTTTGAATGCCCGCTGCCTACGCTGGAAGGCATGGGCTTCCGCCGCACCAATATCCAGACCCTGCTGCCCTGCGGCATGGCGGGTGCGGCCACGCTGCGCAACGAGTTCATCGACCGCATGGACCGTTACAAGGACACGCGCGATTTTCCGGGCGTCAAAGGCGGCTCGTATTTATCCATACACAACCGCTTCGGTACGATTTCCATCCGCGAGCTGGCCGGCATCGCCTGGGCAGAAACCCTGCGCCGCAAGAACGAGGGCGCGGAAACCTGGCTCAACGAACTCATCTGGCGCGATTTTTATTTTCAGATTCTCTGGCACACCCCGCAGGCCGCGGTAGAGGCGTTCAAGCCCGAGTACGGCGCCATCAAATGGCCGGGCAAGCCCGCACACTTCAAGGCCTGGTGCGAGGGCCGCACCGGCTACCCCATCGTCGATGCCGGTATGCGCCAACTCAACTTCACCGGCTTCATGCACAACCGGCTGCGCATGATCGTGGCGAGTTTTCTGGTCAAGGACCTGTTGATCGACTGGCGCCAGGGCGAAAAATATTTCGCCGATCATCTCAACGACTTCGACCTCGCCGCCAATAACGGCGGCTGGCAATGGGCCGCGTCCACCGGCTGTGACGCGCAGCCCTACTTTCGTATTTTTCACCCGGTCACCCAGTCGGAGCGCTTCGATCCGGCGCTGAGCTTCATCCGTCGCTACGTGCCCGAGATGCGAAAGGTGCCGGACGCCCATGTGCACGCGCCCTGGAATATGACACCCATGGAGCAGCAGGCCTGCGGCGTCATCATCGGCACCGATTACCCGGCGCCCATTGTCGATCACGCCGTGCAACGCGAAAAAGCGCTGGAACTCTATAAGGCGGTGAAAGGCAAATAGCGCCTCAGGCCGGTTGCATGCGCCTGGACAACCACCACGCCGCCAACGCCCCGGCCAGTTGCGCCACCATGAACATGGGCGTGTCGCTTAACCGAATGCCCGCGAATGTATCTGTGAACGCGCGCGCCAGCGTAACGGCGGGATTGGCGAAGGAAGTGGACGAGGTAAACCAGTAGGCCGCTGTGATGTAACAGGCCACCATGGCCGGCACCGCTCCGGCGCGCGCCCTCGAACCGTGCAGGATCACACTCAACAAGCCAAAGGTGGCAACGAACTCGCTGAACCACTGCGCGCCGCCGGTTCGGGCGTGCTGTGAAGGCAGCCATAGCGGCAGCTCAAACATGAGATGCGCGGCCAGCACACCTATGAGCGCACCGAAGCATTGCGCCGCCACGAACGCTAAGGCGTCGCTCCGTGTAATGCGCCCGGCCAGATGCTCCACCAGCGTCACCACCGGATTGAAGTGCGCGCCTGAGAGCGGCGCGAACATGGTTATGAGCGCGTAGAGCGCCGCACCGGTGGCGATGGAATTGGCCAGCAGCGCGATGGCGACATTGCCACCCGCCAGGCGCTCGCCCATGATGCCGGAGCCAACTACGGCCGCCAGCAGAAAGGCGCTGCCCAGCGCTTCTGCCGCCAGTTTCTGTGAAAGCGTCGGCGTGGACATCTGATCGGTCATGTGGATCCTCAACCGGCTTGCGCGATGCGCTTTAACTCGGCAGGCAGCGCGAGTCTTTCCAGTTTTTCGGGCGGCAGATTCACCAGCAGTTCCACGCGGCGGCGGATGGCGTGTAAAACCTGATCGAAGGCGTGGCGCTTTTCTTCGTCGCTGCCTTCAACAGCGGCCGGATCGGGAAAGCCCCAGTGCGCGGTAGCCGGGTGGCCGGGCCAGACCGGACAGACTTCGCCGGCGGCGTTGTCGCAGACGGTAATGATGATGTCCATATGCGGCGCACCGGGGGCGGCGAATTCATCCCAGTTCTTGCTGCGCAGGTTTTCCCGCGCGTAGCCTAGGGCATCGGTTTTTTCGATGGCAAAGGGATTGACCTTGCCCGTCGGGTGACTGCCCGCACTGAATGCGCGGAAGCGCCCCTTTCCCAGTGTCGCCAGCAGCGCTTCGGCCATCACCGAGCGCGCCGAATTGCCGGTACAAAGAAACAGCGCATTAAAAATTCGGTCAGCCATTGCAGCACGCGGCTTTGGCAGGTGCTGCGTCCGTCTTGGCGGGTGGGGGACAGCAAGAGGTAGCGCATCCCGAGCCCTCCTTCGGCTCGGCTCTTTCCGCGCCGGCCTCGCCCTTGTGTGAGTTCTCGCCGTAAAAAGGAATCGTGTCCAGCGAACGAAAGCTTTCCCAGGCGATACCGGCCGGATCCTGCACCCAGTATTTGTCCGACTTGGCGTAGCAGCAGTTGGCGCCTTTTTCGGCGGTGATGGCGGCGTCCGCAGTTTGCAGACGGGAATGGATTTCTTCCAGTTCCTGCTCAGACTCGGCCTGAAAACCGAGGTGGTTCACGCCCTGCCCGGCCGCGCGCTCGGAAATGGCGAAATTGATGCGCGGATCATCCAGCATCCACTTGGCGTAGTCGGGCTTTTGCACGCTGGGCGCCTGACCGAACATGGCGGAATAGAAGCGGGTGCTTTGTTCAAGGTCGGCAACCGCGACGTGTACGTGAAAACGTTTCATGATTTTTTCCTTTTTGCGTTGGATTTCGGCGTGCCAGGGCTGCACTTGGCATCGCAAGCGGCGGTGGAAGGTGCGCAAGAACTACCGGCGCAGCAGTTCTCGGTGAGGTAGTCGATGAGGCCGTTCATGGTTTCAAAATGGGTCGAATAGATGATGGAGCGGCCCTTGGGTGTTGCGGTGGTGAGCCCGGCGTGGGTGAGTTCTTTCAAATGGAAAGAAAGCGTGGCGTTGGCGAGCCCCAGCTTTTCAGCAATGGCGCCTACCGGCATGCCTTCGGGACCCGCCACCACCAGCAGGCGGAAAATGGCGAGGCGCGTATCCTGGGCCAGCGCGCCCAAGGCGGCGATCATGTTTTTTGTTTCCATATTTCCAAATATATGGAAATAAAAACCGCCTGTCAACTACTTTGCAAGTCTTTTTGCGCCGCGCCGACTGATAAAGTGCGCCCAATGGGGCATCCGCGCCTTTGCTCCGGCCGTATTACTCTTGTCCTTGCGACTAAAACAACAACCTCGTTTACATTCATGAAATCACTCGCCGCCCTCCTAGCCGCTTTCGTCCTAACTTTCAGCGCCGCACAGGCGCAACCCGCCAAGCCGCTGGAATTCGGCGTCGGCCTGTTCCAGCCCGATAAGGAAAAGAACGACGCTACTTATAAGCCGCTGGCCGCGTATTTATCCAAAAAGCTGGGCCGCGAAGTGCGTTTGCGCACCGTGGATAGCTGGGAGGGACTGGCCAAGTCGCTGGCCTCGGGTGAGACCGACCTTGCCCTGATGGGTCCCTGGGGCTATGTGCTGGCCAATCACCAGGCGGGCGCCCAGGTCGTCTCCACCATCCTGTACGACGGCAAGCCCGAGTATTTCGCCATCATGGTCACCGGCCCCAATAGCGGCATCAACAAAATCGAGGACATGAAGGGCAAGACCTTCGCCTTCGGCGACAAGGGCTCAACCTCCGGCTACCTGATCCCCTCGCACGAGTTCTTCAAGCGTGGACTCACACCGGAAACTTATTTCTCGCGCGTATCCAACATCAAGCACCAGACCATAGAGCTGCAAATCACCCGTGGCGAGCTGGATGCGGGCGCAGACTACAACCGCAACCGCGACGCCATGATCGAGCAAGGCCTCATCAAGGCCGTCGACAGCCGTATCGTCTGGACCTCCGCCCCCCTGCCCAACGACGCCTTCGCGGTTTCGGCTGAACTCGCCAAGGACAAGGTCTTCACCGCCAAACTGGCCAAAGCGCTGGAGGAAGTCGGCGCGGAATTGAAGGCCGATGCCGGCCTGCTGCCGAACCACTATGGCGGCTTTGTCACCAAGACCGACGCGTTTTATGCGCCTATCAAGGATGCGGCGCTGGCGATGGGCTGGTTGATGCCGGTGAAGAAATAGGCTGTGGTCCTGAGCGTAGCGACGACGACTGGTAGAGGCTTTTCCAGCCGCGCGCCCGCTTGGCTGCTGGCGCTCTACGCTTTTCTGATCGCCGCCTGCGTTGCCAGCCTGATTGAGACCGGCGATTTTTCCTTCGGCCGCCGCCCCTGGCAAAACCTCGCCACCACGGCGGCGGAAATGTCGCAGCCCAGTCTGCTCAACCTCTGGTTCGGCGACCCCAAACTCGAATATAAGTCCGACGATGGGCGCGTGTTGCGCGTGGAAGACCAGCGCGCCACGGAAGCCAAGTTCCTCGGCGGCCTGGTCCGGGCGCTGTGGACCACGCTGAAAATTGCCACGCTGGGTTCACTGCTGGCCGCCATCCTGGGGGCACCGCTGGGTTTTCTGGCCGCCAGGAATATGCACGCGCCGCCGCCGCTGGCATGGCTCGCCAAGTTGACACTGAACTGCTCGCGCTCGATTCACACCCTGGTATTCGGCCTCTTGCTGGTGGGCATTATCGGCCTGGGGCCGATGGCGGGCATACTGGCCATCGCCCTCCATTCCATGGGCACCTACGGCAAGTTGTACGCGGAAGCCATCGAGACCCTGGACATGCGACCCATTGAGGCGGTGCGCTCCACCGGCGCCACGCGTGCGCAGGTATTTTTGTTCGCGGTGTGGCCGGCGCTATTGCCGAACTTCCTGTCCAGCCACCTTTATCTCTGGGAATACAACATCCGCGATTCCACCGTTCTGGGCCTGATCGGCGCGGGCGGGCTGGGGCTTCTGGTAAACGAGGCCGTTTCGCTGTTTCAATGGGGGCGGCTCTCGACGCTCCTCATCGCCATCGTGCTGATGGTGGTGGCCTTTGATGCGCTGTCGCGCAAGATCCGGCAGATGGTGTTGTAGCTGCCTTCGGTAACTACTCGGCCACGCCGAATGCGCTCGCGCGCGGGTCCATGAAGACGCTCAGGTTCACGGGGGCGGCCGGCATGAGCGACTGCGCGGAAAGCCTCGCTTCCAAATCCGTGGCTGGAATGGGCCGGGAATAAAAAAAGCCCTGTAGCTCGTCGCAACCCAGGGTGTTGAGATAGGCGCTTTGCTCGCCGTTTTCCACCCCCTCCGCGACCACGCGCATGCCGAGCGAGTGAGCCAGGCCCACCACGGCCGCGATGATGGCGCGAGCATCCTCGCTGCGTTCGATGTCTTGCACGAAAGAGCGGTCTATCTTCAACTGATTGGCCGTGAACTTGCGAAGATAGGAGAGGCTCGAGTAACCGGTGCCGAAGTCGTCGATGGCAATCTTTACGCCGAGTTGCGCCAGCCGTTCGAAGGTCTCGAGGCTGCGCGCCGCGTTGTCCATAACGGTCGATTCGGTCAACTCCAAAGTCAGGAGTCCGGGCGAAATGCGGTGGCGCGCCAGCACCAGTGCCACGCGCTCCACGAGTCCCAGCTTGCGCAGCTGCTGCACCGCCAGGTTGACCGCGATCGGAATATGCCAGCCACGGTCCAGCCAGACTCGCATCTGCCGGCAGGCTTCTTCGATCACCCAATCCCCGATCGGCACGATCAGCCCTAGGTGCTCCGCCACCGGGATGAATTCGTCCGGGCCGACCAGCCCGCGCTCCGGATGATGCCAGCGCAACAGCCCCTCCACGCCCAGGAAGCGGGCCTGTGCGGAAGTCTGGGTGGAAGAGAGCTTGGGCTGGTAGTAAAGCTCGAATTCGCCACGCTCCAGCGCGTGCCGCAGATCACGTTGCATGGCAACCATGCTTTCCGCGTTGGCGGTATCGGCGGGATCGTGAAAACGATAGGTGTTCTTGCCGGCGGCCTTGGCGGCGTACATGGCGGCATCAGCGCAGGCCAAGAGGCGCTGTTCGCTGTCGGCGTCGTCTGGAAACACGGCAATGCCGATCGAAACCGAGAGCACGGTCTCCTCGGCGCCGATCACGATAGGCACGCCCATGGCTTCGGTGATGCGCTGCGCGAGCAAGGCCAGCGTGTCGCCGGTCTCGATGGTCTCGGCCAGCACTACGAATTCGTCGCCGCCGATGCGCGCCACCGTGTCCGAAGCGCGCACGGCGGCCTGCAGGCGTTCCGCGCTGGTTTGCAGCACCCGGTCGCCCATCTGGTGCCCAAGCAAATCGTTGACCGCCTTAAAGCCGTCCAGATCGACGAACAGGAGTGCGATCGGTTCGTCCTCGCGCCGCGAGCGGGCGATGGCGCGATCGACGCGCTCCTCGAACAGCAGGCGGTTGGGAAGCTTGGTCAACGGATCGAACAGGGCGATGCGCTGCAGTTCGGTATTTGCCTGCTGCAAGGAAGCAGCCAGAGTCGCGGTGCGCGATTGCAAACGCGCATCCAGAACGGACGTGACCAGGGTCACAGTCAGTAAGCCCAGCGTGGTAATGCCGACCGTAGCGCCCAGCCAACTGCTGTCCAGCGAGCTGGCGGCGCGACAGATGCTGCCTAGCGGAAAATGCGCGGCCACCATGCCGCTGTAGTGCATGCCGGCGATGGCAAAGCCCATGACTACGGCTGCGCTCAGCTGCCACAGCAGGCGACGTTCCGGCTTATGGCCGCGCATCCAGAAAAAAATCAACAACGCCGCGAAGGACGCGCCGACAGCAATGGCAACTGAAATCAGGAACCAGCCCGTATGCCATTGGATAGGCGGGTCCATGCGCATGGCGAACATGCCGGTGTAGTGCATGAGACAGATGCCCGCGCCCATGGCGAGTCCGCCCGCGACCACTCGCCGCCAACTGATGTCCAGACGACTGGCGATATAAAGAGCCACTCCCGAAACGGCTACCGCCGCCAGCCAGGACAGAAAAGTGATGAAAGGATCGTAGCCCAGGCTGATCGGCAGCGAAAAAGCCAGCATGGCCACGAAATGCATGGACCAGATGCCCGTGCCCATGGCTATCGAGCCGCCCACCAACCAATAGAGAGCCATGCTGCGCTCGGCGTTGATTACCCGCCGCGCCAAGTCCAGCGCCACGAACGAGGCGTAGATGGCGACCAGGATGGACAACAGGACGAGTCCGTGGTCGTAGGTCGGCGGCAGAAAAAGGCCGTTCATGGATGGACGGTTTTGGGGATTCTGGAGGTTGGGCGGGCTGTGGCGCTGCTACGCTATGCCCTCGCCGGGGTCATGGCAATGACCCGGGTTAAGGTTCACAGATGTTGACAAATCCCGGCGGGGCGCAGGGCGCGCGTGGGCCGCGAAGGCGCCGCAGGATATGGCTGCGGGACGCGGCAAAGCGGGGGGGGGAATTGCTCCTATGCGATCGCGAACAGATCCGCGACGCCGCAATTTAATACCGTCAATAAACCCTCGATCACGTCTTTATTGAGGTGTTTCGAATCGCCGTCGACCACGCGTATCAGCTGCGGGACAGAGATGGCGATGCCAATGGCGGCAAGACTGCGCTGCAGAGCGGAAACGGAGCGCACGCCGCGTTCGGCCATTACGGTGCGGGCGCGCAGGATAAGGCGCCGCGCTGGCGCCTTGGATTTCAAGTTCTTAGACATGGTATCGATCCTCACATTATCGATGCCGGCATATTAGCGCTTTTTGTCATTTAATGAAAGTATTTTCAGGTTACTGAAAAATATTTTCATAAAATGATTGACAATCCAAAAACACCTGCTAAGATGCACTCATGAATAACGTATTTTTCCCGAATCCGCTGACTGCACCGCGTGTCGCACTTATGACGCCAACCCGCCATCAGTCCCCCTCCCGCATTAAACAGGGCTGGGACTATCTTGAGTCTTCGCGTCCCTCCGGGGGATCGGCCCGCTAAGCCGACCCATTGCCAACAAAGCCCGGAGCGCTCAAGGAGCCCCGGGCTTTTTTGTTTTTTGATCACCCCTTTTAACCAATATCGAATCGAACAGCATTTAACCAAGCAAAGCGAACGAAAAATGAAATCCGCACATCAGCCATTCGGCCATCTAGCGCAACAGGGCAAGCCCTGTGAAGGGCGTATTGCGCCCGCGCGCATGGCACGACTCGCGCAGATGCAGGGCACCTCGTTCCTGTACGACCAGGATCGTTGGACCGGCCTGAATCCGCGAATTGCGAATGCATATGTGCGCTTTGAGGACAAAACGAAACACGCAATCCGGGAGCGGATTACCTTGTAAACCGCTCTGACAAAACCCGAAGTTTGGGAAGCCCGGATTGCACCGAAAGGTCTCCGGGCTTTTTTGTTTTTGGCAGTTTTGGATGGTTGGCCGAGTGATTGAAGGCGCCCGCCCGTAAAGCGGTTTCCCAAAAGTCACAAAAGGAAGGATGGCGGTGGCTTGAATCCATCACCATCCACCAGGAAGTGCAGCAACGCCCCGCTGGCGGAATCTGGCAGACGCGCTGGTCTCAGAAACCAGTTTTTCCGAGTTCGAGTCTCGGGTGGGGCACCAGTTTTACCGCGCCGGACCTTGGGTCCGGGCCACGCGGATGTTCTTTGACAATTTGGGTGTGGCAAATAATTTTTCTCGCTTTGGCATAGAGGCGGTGCACCAGGAGCGTCTAACACGATGAAATGCGAGTGCGGCTAAGGCGTTTGGGGTGCAGCGCAAGGCGCGAGGCCGTAGCGAGGGTCATCCCTCGCAAGGGCTCGCAACGCCGCGATGCGCCCCAAACGCCGACGCCCCTTCGGGTTGCGGTCATGACGCGCATCCGCGGCGTTGCAGACCTAGCGGGGGTGTACAACCCCCGCGTCGCCCTGCGCCTTGCGGCCATCGCGTCCTGATCGCAACGCATCTCACATTTCATCGTGTTAGACGCTCCCGGTTCGGGACGAAGACCACGCTGGTTCAAATCCAGCAGGCGAGACCAAACCGGCTGTTGCAAGAATTCAAACGCAATAGAGCTTTGGGCGTGGACTCGTTGTCCGCGCCGCGAAAGCCGGGAACTCCTGGATCGCACCGATGGGTGCGATCCAGAGGCCCAAGAATATCCCCGTAGCTCAATGGACCAGAGCGCGTGACTACGGATCACGAGGCTGGGGGTTCAAGTCCCTCCGGGGGTGCCAATTCAACGCGGGATGCCCGGCCGGACCTCACACTGGCCATCCGCCGATTCGACGGCGGGGCGTTGATCTTTTTGTAGCGCAATAGTCGTGGCGCAGTAACTCAGCGGTCAGAGTATCCGCCTGTCTAGCGGAGAGCCGTGGGTTCGAATCCCATCTGGGCTGCCAATGTAGTAAGCCTTTCTAGCTGGTCTGGTGACAGCGCCGCCCTGAAGAGGCGGAGAGCCCCGCTCGAAACGGGGGAAAGGTACCAGTTGGGGCGTCGTTCAACAGCAGGATGTCCGCCTCTGAAGCGGAAGACCTTGGTGCGATTCCAAGCGCCCCTGCCAAATGCATTCGATTGGAGCGTCGTTCAACAGTAGGACATCCGCCTTTGACGCGGATTATCTTGGTGCGACTCCAAGCGCTCCTGCCAATTATTGCCCAGTAGCTCAGCCGGTAGAGCAGCGCCCTGTTAAGGCGACGGTCGCAGGTTCGAGCCCTGCCTGGGCAGCCAGATTTATTTAATAGAAAGGAGGTGATCCAAATCTGCAGTACCGCATTTTTGATGTGTCGTCGTGCCGCTCACATCGGCATGACCAGCAAGCTGCGTTGCAGCAAACGGCGACTTGGCGAGTTGTGCGCGACTCGCTCACGAAGAATTCGGGTCGCCGCCCGGGTCAACCGAAGAGGAGGTTGGAACGGGTCCGATGACACGCGGTGGGTATCGCAACGATGCCCACCGCAGTCAGAAATTTTCCCATGGTGATCTTGGTGTAGCGGCAGCACATCGCGCTGTGAACGCGAAAGCTCCGGTTCGAATCCGGCGATCACCCCACATTTTTTTGGCGCGAAACTCAAATGGCCGAGTAGCGGACTTTTACTCCGCAAGCTGTGGGTTCGAATCCCATCGCGCCAACCAGATTTGCAATTTGCCGCACCCCGCCTATCGGCAGGCACGCATGCATCTCGCCAAAATCAAGCCGAGCAAATAAACGGGTAGTTGGTATTGTCGATAATGGGTGTCACGCCAAAGAAATCGTTCAACACCGACTCCGCCGTGCAATACGCCCCTTCCACCCAAGCCTGATCGTTCGAGTAGGTTTCGCCTACGATGAAAATATCGGCGTCTGCGCCCGGGATCAACTGCGAGGGTTTGCGGATTTTTTGCTGCACGTCGCCGATGTTGAAATGCGCCGCCCAGGCGTGATAGCCAGCATTGAACGGCGGCAGCGACCAATCCATATAGCGCGCTTCCAGCGGCTTGGGCACCATGGTGTAGTTCGAGTTGGGGCCGAAATGAATTTCGGCCAATTGCTTTCTCAGCATTTTCACCATGCGGTCCGGCACCTTGCGCGGCCCGATCAGGGTTTGCAGGTTTTCGTCGGTCGGCACCTTTTGTTGCTGGTCCGGCTCCAGTTCCAGCTCCTTCCAGAAAGTGGTGTAGACCTCATCGTCGTAGCTCGCCAGCAGGCCGTACACCGGCTTGGCTTTTTGGTCGTTGGCGTTGTTGCCAAAATAAACGACTTGCCGGATCGGAGTATCGGTCACACTCGGCCCGATGGTATTGCTGAGAGTGGCCGCCAGCAACTGGTTTTGCTGCTTGACGGTTAGACCCTCCTGGGTAACCGCTTCCAGCGCCTGGATGAGCGCATCCGAACTCGAGTAGGGCGTGCCCACCAGGGTGGTGAGTGCCGCCAGTGTCGTTTTCGTGAAACCTTGTGCTTTCAGCTTGGCGACACTGGTGGGTGTGGGCTCGTAGCCGGTCAGTTGCGGAATGTAGCTTGGCGCGGTCAGATTTCCACCTGGGTTGGCGGTCCACCAAGGTGAATCGAAAAACATCCCCACCTTGTACGAGGGCTGCATGATGGCGGCTTCCATGTACAGACGGACTTTCTGATCGTTCAGCACATCGAGGCCATCGGCCTTCTCGAAGCGCGAGCCCTGCGCCACCTGCTCCAGCGCGTGGCGGGGCATGGCGAGCCAGGCCGCGTCCGTCTCTCGTGTGCCGGCCTTGTGCCAGGGGTCGCTACGCTTCGCATAGCTATAGCGAACCTTCTTGCCTTTGGCGATGATGGAATGCAGCCGCGTATTGGGGTGATAGCTCAAAATCACGCCCTGCTTTTTCGCCAGCACCTCAATCTCGTCGAATAGCTTCGTGAACATGCCGGAGTAGCCGGTGGTAATGGTCTTGTACTGATTACCCGGCGTGAATTCGTTATTGGCCTGGAAGGCGTCGGCCGAATTCCAGTTGATGACGTTGGAGCTGTAGCCGTTGCCGTCCGCGGCGTAGTTATATCCTTCGGAGCCCAGTTGGTCGTACATCAGGTTCCAATAGCCGATGTCCTTGAGTTTGTCGCCCTTTTGATAGACGTACTGGTCGCCGGTTTCAACCTCGATCACGCCATGGTTGTAAAACCGGTCCCATTGGCGGCGCGTGAGATTGGTCTGCACCGAGAGCTGCTCCAGCACCGAAAAACCGTTGTCGGGCGGGCCGGCCGCGCCGTAGTTGTTCACGTTGTAAGGGGCAGGATTGTTCGAGGTGATGTCGTTCAGAAAGAAATTCTTCGTGCGCAGGTAGTAAAGCGGATTCACCGATTCGTTGAACGGCACCGAGTATTTGTCCAACCCCAGCCATTTGATGACGGTGGTGACCACACGATGGCCCGGTGCCGTGCCGTTGTTGGCGTTCGGCGCATCCATTTGCCATTCCGAATAGCGCATGCCGCCCAGTTCAAGATAGGAGCAGGACTTGTCGTTCTTGTAATGCCAGGTGCACACGCGCGCGCCCGGAGCACGCGTACCGGGATTCTTCTTGGAAAAGTCGTACTGGCCCCAGTCGTACAGTTCCAGCGTATCGCCCTTGGTGAGTTTTTTCGCCTTCTTTTTGGCGTTTTTGACTTCGCCGTTGAGTAGCCGCCAGGCGGTGTACAGACCGGCCGCGCCGGCGCCAAAAATGGAATAGGTTTTGGTTTCGCTCATGTGTGCCTCGAAATTTTCGGGTGTCGGTTTATTGGTAACGGTTTGGAAGGTGACGAAGAATCAACCGCCCGGCAAGGTCTCAGCGCCCAGACGTGCCATCTGTTGCGGAAGGTCCTTGGCGGGAATGACCACCTCCACCAGCGCCGGCTGTCCCTTCACTTTTTTGATCACGGGCAGCGCCGCTTTTAGTTCGGCGACGGTTTGCACCCGGAATCCCTTGGCGCCAAAGGCCCCGGCCAGCGCCATGTAATCCCATTTGGGCAAGATGTCGAAGGCATCGAACTTGTGCTGCGGCCCCGGCTGGAAAGCGCTGACGTCCACATATACCTGCTCGATGGCGTAGACGCCATTACTCATGACGAAAATCACCGAATCAAGCTGGTTTCTCGCCAGCGTGGACAGCGCCTGGCAGACCATCATGAAGCCGCCGTCACCGGCGATGGTCCAGGCGCGCTTGCCGCTGCCCAACTGGGCTCCCGAGGCCGCGCCTGTCTCAAAGCCTATGCACTGCCAGGCTGCCGAGCTGATGTAGCTCCCCTGCTTCAGGCCGGTGGCATTGGTGGCGACGTACATGGCGCTGCTGACGCCGTACACCATGACGATGTCATCGAGCATTTTCTGCTCTTGCAGAAAATGCATGGTGTGCTGGAAAAAGCGGTTATAGGTCAGGATTTCCGGCTGCTTATTGAAATGCGGATCGGAATTCGACACCCAGGGCTCGGGGTATACCGGCAGCGGCGGCGCAACCGTAGTCAGGGGATAGGGCTTGCCCGCCTGTTTGAAACGCTTCAGCAAGGCGCGCAGGAAATCCTCCATGGCCACACCCTGGTACTTGAAGTAGCCAACACGGGTCTGGCCGACGGAGGCCTGGATCATGTACGGGTACTTGTTTTCCATCAGCCACAGGTAGTCGTCGGTCAGGATCGTGCCCAGGGAAAGAATGCAGTCCGAGGCCTCTACCGTGTCGATCACGCTTTGCACCGATGCCTGGTCGGAATAGGTGCCGATGAATTTCTTGCCCTTCTCGTCGAGCACCGATTTTCCCAACGTGGTGGTGGTGTACAGGAAGCCGCTGGCGTCGATGAGTTCCTGCAGCAGCCCGGCGAGACCGAAGCGCAGGATTTCCACCCCGGCCAGAATCAGCGGGTTTTTTGCAGCCGTGATGGTGTTCCAGGCCTGCGTCACGGCATTCTCAAGATCCGGCAGCGAGCTTTGCGGCGGCTCGGCTTTGAGAGCAGTGCGCGGCGGAGGCGGACAGTGCTCACCCCAGACCTCTTTGTAGCAGGCGATATAGACGGGCCGGCGGTGGGTGAGCGCCGCCACCAGCAGCCGGTCGATTTTTTCGCCGGCGCCGGCAGAGGTGCTAAGCGTTTCCGCGGCGACCGTGACGTTCTTGTACACATTCTCATCGGCGTTCAGGTTGCCGGTGGAATGGTGAAAAATCATGCCGTACATATCGGTCTGGTTACGCGCATCTGCGCCGGGGCAGGCGCTGATCACCACCACCGGGCTGAATTCCACGTAGGCGCCGGCGATGGCGTTGAGCGCACTGAAAGTGCTCACCCCGTATTGCAGGGAAACGGCGGAGAGGCCCCGCGTTCTCGCATAGGCGTCGGCGGCATAGGCGGCATCGAGCTCGTTGATGGCGCCTATGGTCTTGATGCCGGGAAAAACTTCCAGGGCCTGGGTGAAGTGTTTCACGTAGTCGCCCGGAATCTGGAATACCTCGGTGACGTCGAGCTGCTTCAGGCGCGTGAGCAAATAGTCGGCGACTGTGAAGGGCTGGTTTTTCGCAGTATTGGTTTTCATGTGGAGAGGAAAGCAGAAAAAAGCAGACTCGCAGCTGAACCTGCAACGGGTTTTCTTTTTACGCCACGCCAAATGTTTTGTAACCTACCTGCACGGGTAGGAATTCCCCTACCCGTGCAGGTAGGCGACGACGACGATCACAGCAAAAGCAGTACATCCGCGGTGCACAGGCGTGCGTCAAAATTCCCTCTCAAACGGGCGAATCGGCACCTGCAAAGAGACGGCGGACGATCACCCTGCTGCCGCATCGAAATGCGCACAAAAAATTTTCGGGAAATCGCGCAAGACAATTTCAAGACAGGCAAAAAATAAATATTTCCTACCTGCGCAGGTAGGTTACAAACAAAAATCCCGGCCGTATATTCGCTCGCAGGACCTGTGTTGTTTTGCGCGCGTTTCCAACCGCTCATTTGAAGCTCGCGCCGATATCGAGTCACACGACTCGTCGTGAGCGTACCTTTTCCGGGAGAAAAATCATGTCATTCGCATTTCGTCAGATGGACCCCGCCGCGGTTGCTGCGGCGGGCGCAGGCCTTGTCGCCACCGACCCCAACGCTGTGCTTGGACCTCTGGAAGGTCTGCTCGGCACCTGGAAAGGGACCGGCTTCAACACCATCTGGCGCCCCAACTTTACGCCGTCAAGCCACATCCCCGGCGACAATATTCTCGAACTGAACGTGACCAATGAGCAGTTGGCCTTCACCCGAATCGCCGGAGAAATTCCGAATCGCGGCATGGTGCAGCCCGATATCACGCTGTTCGGCATGACCTATCTGCAGCAGGTGGCCGACCAGAATATTCCGGCACCGAACAATGGCATTCACATCGAGCCGGGCATCTGGATCCTGGTGCCGACCACCACCAACCCCAAGGAGCCGCAAACCGTCGTGCGCATGGCCTCCATTCCGCACGGCACCACTATCACCGCCCAGGGTGTGGCCACGACGCTGGCCGGCCCGCCGACCATTCCGGTGTCCAGCATCGTGCCGTTGCTGAACGGTCAGCCCCTGCCCGCCCCGTTCGTCGGCGAAATGAACCTGGCCGCCCCCATCAACACGCGCATCCCCAGCGGCCTGCCGGGCCAACCCATTCCGGCCAGCCTGACGCAAGCCATGGTCACCGACCCCAATTCGGTCCTGCGTAACGCACTGGTTGGGCAGCACATCACCAAGACGGTGACACTGACCATTTCCACTCGCGCCACGGCACCCACGCCCAGCGGCAGCAGCCCCAAGCCCATCCCCAGCCTGGTCGGCGGCGGCACCGACAATATCGCCTTCCTGCAAGGCGGCCCCACGCCACCCAATGCCAACGCCGTGGAAATGGACGCGATCTTCTGGATCGAAACCGGAACTGACGCACAGGGCAAACCGCTCACGCAACTGCAGTACACGCAAACCGTGTTCCTGGTGTTCAACGGCCTGACCTGGCCGCATGTATCGGTAGCTACCCTGCGCTTGTAATCGCGCGGGGCGATTCCGCATCGGCGCTCCCAGCGCGCCAATGCGGTTCGCGCATTTCCGGTTAGGCCGGGCGAACTCTCGTGGTGAAAAAATGACAAAAAGAATATTCAAATGGTGGTGGCTTGCAATCGTGTGGCTTGCATTCGGGCCGGCGGCCGCGAACCTTTGCGCGCAACAGCCCGCCATCAATGAGAACGGCTGGACTTTTATTCTGGTGCCCTCGTTCGAAACCACCGGCACCACGGGCAATCTGTCGGTCACCGGCCTCAATCATTCCCTGCAATTCGGCCAGATACTGGACCAGATCACCAGCGGCCGGCGCGGGCGCCTGCGCATGCTGATGGCGCTGTCCTCGGTGGATACGGATCTCGCACCACTACAGGGCATCGAGCCGTTTGGGGTGATCGGCAATCTGGCGATCAAGGTGCGCACCGTGTCAGCCGGCGGGCCTTCGGACTACGGCTCCGCCGCGTACTGGATGAACGATATCCTCGCCAATAAGCCCGAGGGAATCTACGTCGTTTCCGCTCCCCTGGCCACCATACAGAGCGTGGCCGCTTTCCTGACCGGGTCAACCCTCAACCTGGAGCCCAGCGGCCAGTACGTGGTCGTTGCGGGGTCGCGGGCCCGTTTGACCGCGCAGGTTTACGTGGATGGCATCAAAGCGAATTCCTTATATCCGCAGATCCCGCTACCACCGCCAACAACGGCATGCCCCCAGCCGTCACAATCCATCACTGCGGCGGCGCCGTCCGGTCTGCAAGCGTATAAATCGCTCACCGTTTATTTCGTGCGCCACGTTGAAGCTCATCCGACAGCAGCTTTCGAAAACGGGAATTATGTGTGCCAGGGTCAGTGGCGTGCCCTGGGCGCCGGCAGCGCCCTGCTCGGCATCATGGGAAAACGGGTTCCCGATCACATTGTCAGCACGAATTTGTCCGGCCTCATCGATTGCAACGGTAGCTGCGCCTATATACGTCCCTTGCTGACGGTGACACCCTTCGCCATCCAGCACAAGCTGCCGGTAACCCTGGCGCCGTTTCAATGGAACGATCCGACCGACCTCGCCAATTGGCTTTTTAACAAGGCCTCCTACTATCCGAGCCAGGCAAAGGACGGTAATACCATTCTGGTCGGGTGGGAGCACGGAAACATCCAAGCCGCCGTGCAGGCGGTATTCCAGAACGTGTACCAGAATAGCGCCGCCGCCGGCCAACTGCCCAATTGGAGTTTCACCGACTACGACACGGTCTGGAAACTCTCCACGGAGATAAGGGCAATCTGACTTTCAGCAACACCTGCGAACACATTGCTACCGCCACCCTGCCCGCTGTCTGCCCGGCATTTTTCCCGGCCGCTAGCAAATAACCGTCGTCGAATTCGAATCGCCTAACCGGAGTATCCGCACCATGGAAAATAAGCTGTCCTTGTTTCTGGAGATTTCCTCTCAACTGACCGGCTTCGAGGTGGCCGAGCTGCAGGGCACCGGCATGGGCCCCACCTATCTCGACACCATAGCCACCACCACACCGGCGGAGACCCTGGCCCAGTTTTTTGAAGCGGCGGCGCAGATTCTGCAAAAGGGCGCCGGCGACGAAGCCCTGATGAACACCATGATCGCGGCGGAATTGTTTCCGCTCGGTTGTTTCAGCGGCCTCGCGCAGAACATCATCACCATGTGGTACACGAGCCAGTGGCCGCCGGCGGTGAATGCCTCCATCGCCAAGAACGGCATCGAAAACGCGCGCAACGTCAGCCCCGAAGCGTATGTCCAGGGGCTGGTATGGACGGCGGCCAATACCCACCCTCCCGGCGCCAAACAGCCCGGCTACGGCTCCTGGGCTTCGCCACCCGTCGGTGTGCAATAAGCGCGCACTAGTCAACCCTCACAAGCATCGCGGAGACATTCATGGAAGCGGAAAAGTACGATGTGGTGATCGTCGGTTCGGGCATCGCCGGATCGGTGTTGGCCAAGACGCTCACACAGGCCGGCAAGCACGTGCTGCTGCTGGAGGCCGGGCTGCAGGCCGGCATCGAGTCGCGGCCCGAAGAGGCCTTTAACAATTACCAGAGTTACGTAAACACTTTCCATAACAAGGTGGCCGCCGCCACCAACGGGCCCTATCCCGATATTCCCGAGGCGCCCTCGCCCAATGTGCTGGAAATCCAGCCGACGACGCCGTATCACAAGGGGAGCTATCTGGTGCAAATGGGGCCGCTGCCCTTTGCCAGCGACTGCCTGCGCGCGCCCGGCGGCACCACCCTGCACTGGCTGGGCAATGTGCCGCGCATGCTGCCCAACGATTTCCGCATGAAAACACTCTACGGCCAGGCGGTCGATTGGCCGATCAGCTACGAAGACCTGATGCCCTACTACGAACTCGCCGAACGGGAAATCGGCGTATCGGGCGATGTCAACGCACAGCGCGGGCCCGATATGGGGCCGGCCAATTACGGCAAAGATTATGTCTTTCCCATGCTGGAGATTCCGCAAAGCTACCAGGACAAGGTGTGGATGCTGCGCTCCCAGGACCTGATCGTCACCGTCAACGGCGAAGCCTACGCCATCTCCTGCGTGAGCATGCCGCAGGGACGCAACTCCATTCCCAATCTGCGCTACAAGCCCGGCGAAATCGTCTGGGATGCGAAAGCCGGCCGCTTCGTGGTCGACCCGGCCATACCGGTGTATCCGGTCACCGGCTCCACCTGGTCGCCCTACACGGGTGAACGCTGCGAGGGTAACGCGAGCTGCGTGCCGATCTGCCCCGTGCAGGCCAAGTACAACGCGCTCAAGACGCTGCGCAAGGCCGACAAGCGTTATCTGAAAATCATCACCCAGGCGGTGGCCTCAAAGGTGCTGATCGACAAGGCGGGCGGAGAAGTAACCGGCATCGAATACAAGCAATACCGCGGCCTCAACGACCCCACTTACGAAACCCACACCGCCAAGGGGCGGCTGTACGTGCTGGCCGGCAGCGCCCTGGAGAATCCGAAACTGCTACTGGCCTCCAAGGCCGCCAATTCCAGCGACCAGGTGGGACGCAATCTGATGGACCATTTGGTGATGCTGGCCTGGGGGCTATTTCCGCAGAAGGTGTATCCCTATCGCGGCCCCGGCTGCACCACCTATATCCCGACTTTCCGCGATGGCGCGTTCCGCAAGGACTTCGCCGCCTGGATTTCACCGCTGGACAACTGGGGCTGGTCGTGGCCTGCGCTGTCGCCCGGATCGGACGTTACTAACGCCCTGGCCCAGGGTTTGTTCGGCACGGCGCTGCGCGCGTACATCAATGATCGCGTCACCCGCCAGGCCCTGCTGCACTTCGAGTGCGAGCAACTGCCCGAGCCGGACAACCGCATCACCATCGACCCCCAATACGTGGATGCCCTGGGCAACCCGCGCCCGGTGATTCACTACGACGCCTCGCCCTATATGCGCAAATCCTTCGAGGCCGCCCGTACTGTTTCCGAGCAGATTTTCGCCGCCAACGGGATCGAGGACTACACCGATTACAAATCCACCGACAACGACTACGTTACCTGGAAAGGCAGGGGCTATACCTTCAACGGCGCCGGCCACATCGTCGGTACGCACCGCATGGGCAACGACCCGAAAACGTCCGTGGTCAAGCCTACCCAGCAATGTTGGGACCACCCCAATCTGTATCTGGTGGGCTGCGGCAATATGCCGACGCTGGGCACTTCCAACCCCACGCTGACCATGACCGCGCTGACGTTCATGGCTGCGGAAAACATTCTCAAGCAACTCTAAGGGACCGCCAATGAACGCCCTGCTCAAAACCGCCCGCATACCCGGCCGCCAACGTCACAGCCTGATCGCCCCGCCGCCCGACAGGGCGATGCTGCTGAAACGCAGCGTGCAGATGTCCGTGGACCAGTTGCGCGGACACTTCCGCACGGCGGTGGAACTGGAACATTCGACCCTGCCGCCCTATCTCAGCGCGCTCTACTCCATGCAGCCGGGCAGCAATACCTTCGCCTACAGCGTGCTGCAAAGTGTTGCCATGGAAGAAATGCTGCATATGGTCCAGGCGCTTAACATCCTGACCGCTATCGGCGGCACGCCCGCCGTCAACACACCGGACTTTATTCCGGAATATCCGACTTATCTGCCGAACAGCGACAAATCCTTCCTGGTGCCCCTGCAAAAATTTTCGAAAGACACGATAAACGTGTTCCTGAAAATAGAGCTGCCCGCCACCAAGGCCGCGCCGCCGGAACCCAACCACTACCACACCATCGGCCAGTTCTACGCCGCTTTAAAGGATGAGATCATCGCGCACGGGGACGCCATTTTTACCGGCAACCCCAAATGGCAGATCACGCCGGATCACTACTACGGGGCCGGCGGCAGGCTGATCCCGGTTTATTGCGCGAAGGACGCCGTCGAGGGCATCGACCAGATCGTCGGCCAGGGCGAGGGCATCGACGGCAAGCTGATCGACACCGACCACGTCCTGTTCGGCGAGGAAATCGAGTACGCGCACTACTTCCGTTACAACGAAGTGCTGTGCGAACGCCGCTACCTGCCGCACGACGATCCGAAAAAGCCGCCCACCGGGCCCAAGGTTGAGGTGGACTGGAATGCGGTGCTGAATTTCCGCGCCAACCCGAAGCTTAGCCACTACCCGGCGGGCTCGCCGCTGTGGAAGCTGACGCTGGATTTCAACAAGGCCTATATGCAGCTATTGAACGCGATCCAGATCGCCGCTAGCGGCAACCCCGGCTATCTGGTCGAAGCCATCCCGCTGATGTACCAGTTGAAATACAAGGCCACCGAACTCATGAATATTCCGCTGGACAGCAAATCGCAGGAAACCGCCGGCCCCAGCTTCGAATACACGCCGATCTAACGTGCCATGAACGAACAACCAATCGCCATCGAATCGCAGCCGGCCTGGCAGCTCACCTGGCCCTGGGTTTGCGTTAGCTGATACTAAGGCAGCGTAGTAAAAACATCGCGGGCCGGCATATTTCATATATGCCGGCCCGCGATTTTTTGCTTATTTATTTTTGTTCATTTATCAGGCCGGTTTACCAGCCTGACCTACCAAGCTACCAACCAAGCTGACTTACCAGGTTGCGGTACCTGCCGGCAGCGGAAGCTGCAGGGTCAGCAGGAATTGCACAACGGCCTCGCGCTGCGCATCGGTCAGTTGTTCGAAAGTGTCGATCACGGACGCCGCTTCGCTACCTTGGCAATTCACGCTGTTACCGTGCTGCTTGATGGCATCCAGCAGGGTTAGTGCGCGGCCGTCGTGCAGCCACGGTCCGGTATCGGCCACACCCCACAACGGCCGCGTCAGGAACTGCGTGTAGACGGTGTTGATGCCGGCCACATCGGTGCCTTGCGCAGGTACCGTGCTACTGGGGGTCGGATCGGCCAGGCAGGGACCCATATCATGGGTGCGCAAATCGCTGAACAGCGGCACGGGGATGCTGCCGTCCTTGCTCACCGGCAGGCGCGGCAGCTGGTACGGCGTGACCGTAGCCGCGGCGGGCGTCAGCGGGATTTTGTAGTCGCCGGCCAGAGAAACGCTGTCCAGGGCCTTCAGCAAGGTCGTGCCGCTGGCCGACACGGATTTGGCGTTGCTTTGCAGGGCCAGCTGCAAACGCCTTTGCACGGCGAGCCCCGTCGATCTTGCCACCGGGCTCACCAGCGAACCCTTGTTCAGGGAGCCGCCGTAGCTGGATTCGGCCGGGCAGGTTCCCGCACTCGGCTGGCCGCGCGGACAGGCCGCCGGCGAAATCGGCCAGGTGGAGGGGTCGCTCTCGACAATCAACTGGTCTTCCTGGTTGGTGTCGCCGCTATTGGCGGCCGCCTGGGTGGGCCCCTCGATACGCAAGAACTGGCCGCGCACGGTCTGGCTGGGCACGTGACAGGTTGCGCACATGGCCTGCGGCGCCGTCGGCGGCAGCGAAGGCGAGGAGCCATTGAAGATTGCCTGGCCCAGCGCAACCACCAACTTCTTGTCTGCCGGGATAACCTGCACCGGCGGGCGCGTCATGGAGACAAATGCGGTGAGCGCGGTGACGTTGCCGATGGAAACCTCGGCGTGCGTGTTGGGGCCGGGCGCGCCATTGGGCAGGAAGGAGGACGCCGCCGGCTTGCCGTCGCGGTCGCAATCGCACAGGGCGACCTTTTCAAACGCCTGCATGCTGAAATGGAAGTCCAGCGCGTCGCGCACGAAGTGGCGGATGCTGGAGGCCACACCCTTCCACTGGAAAGGCCGCACGACCAGATCGCAGTTGACCCCCGTTACTTTGGTGACATCGTCCGCAAAGCCTGCCGCGCCGCCGATGAAGAGCGGGCTGCTGGCCGCCGCCGGGCAACTGGCGTTGGCCGCGACGGTGGCGGTGGCGCTGCCGTTATAGGTGGTGGTGAAAGTACCGAAGCTGAGGCCGTTGGCCACCAGCGGCACGCTCACCGGCATATTCTTGGTCTGCATGGCTTGCTGACGCGCCTGGGCGCGCTGGGCCAGCAGTTGTGCGGTAATTTCGCCCGCCAGCGTCTGCGTGTAACCGCTGCCGAACACATGCGGAGGGTTGCGGATAAACAACGTCAGCATGGTCGGGAAATTGGGATTGATGAAGGCATTGCTCACGCCCCCCGCCGAGCCCGCCACCGAAAAGGGTTTGCGCATCAGCGCTGCGGTGCCGGGCGTGCCGACGAATTGGTTGGAGCTGCCGATCGAGTTGTGGCACTCGAAGCAGCTTTGCGAATCGATGCCGTTCATGCGCAGGAACGGATATTTGGGATTGAGCGGATTGAAGGCGTGGCGCTGTGCCGCGCGCGGGCCGTCCTGCTGCCCCGGCACACCGTTATTCCCTTCTCCGTGGCCATCGCCCAGGCCGGTCGCGGGGTTATAGGGCTGATAGGGCGTGGTGTAAAAATCGCCGCCGGACTCGAGGATTTTTTTCAGTGAATATTTATTCTTCAGCAATTGTTGCTGGTCGATATTCACGCCGGGGCCGAATACCGGGTTTTGCGCCTGTGCGGAAGTGACCATAACGGAAGCCGCGATTGCCGCAATAGCAATCGCCGGCAAGAACAACTTGAATGGATTGGGTTTCATGGCTGATCTCTCCCTTTGGTGAGCGCACTTGCAAGGTGCTTTTCGACCGCGACTTGAAAACACGGTGACGATTTATAACCCGGCTGTGCCGGCTTGTAACCTACCTGCGCGGGTGGGAAATGCGAATGAAATATAGGTGGTATGCATCGCTGTTCCATGGCTGCTGCTTCACATTCCACAGGCATGTGGACACATTTCCTACCCACGCGGGTAGGTTACAGACGGACCCGCATACGGTAAAAGCTTGTATTCAGGGGGAGTACGGCCGTTTGTTGTCGGCCACTCTTTTCGCCAAAAAAATTAATGAGGCATCGCCATGTCCGACTCCAGGGAAGCTGCCGAAACGTCCCAGACCAATGCGGCACCCACCGCGAATATCTCCGATCACAACGCGCCGGGCCTGCCCACCGTCCATCAGGCCGAAACCCTGATCGGTTACGTGGCCCAGCGCGGCATTCAGTCCCCGGCCGTGTCCGAGCTGTGCCAGCGCATCGCCGGGCAGGCGAAGACCGCCGCCCTCGGCATTGAGGCCATCACCGCCTACACGGAAATCTCCAAATTGACGGCGCCGGTTTCGGGCGCGTCCATATTGGATAGCGAGAAGGTGGATTATTTTGTGCGGCGTTTGCAGCGCTGGACCATCATCATCCTGGTGCTGGTGTTGACCAATGGCGCGATGGGCATTTGGATAGGCAACAACCCCAAGCTGGAGAACTCCAATTTCTTCTGGCTTAGTCATTTGCAAACGCTGCTGGAGTACCCCTCACCCTTCCTGTGGGGCGCACTGGGGTCCTGCGTTTATTTGCTAAAGCGATTTTCCGACCTGGCCGAGGCGCGGCAGTTCGATGAAGACAGCCTGCACGGCTGGGGAACGCGCATTATGCTGGGCGCCATCCTGGGCGGGATCATCCAGTTCATCTACGACCCCAAGTCGTTCACCACGGCCGGCGTCACGCTGAATGCGAATGCGCTGGGCTTTTTGAGCGGCGTAGGCGTGAAGCTGGTTTACGGCGCAATTGAAAAGACCATCACCGCGCTTTCGGGCGCCATGAATCTGGACGCGGTGAAAACCGGCGGAACCGGGGCCGGCGCGGATGCGACCAGCCAGTTCCTGGCGGAGCAAATGGCGAAGGAAACGGATGAGGCCAAGCGCAAGGCGCTGCTGGAATTGATTGAAAAATGGCGCGCGCCGAAATAAGCTCCGGTAGTTAAGGTCATACACGGGGCACCGAAATGGAATACGTGAAGGTTACTTATATCCGCAACCGCACCGTCAATATCGACGGCGACGCCGGCGGCATCGCCAATACCGTCATTCGCGTCGATGCAGGCACCCATATCTTCGACTTGGGTGCACCAGCCAATTACACGCCGGCTTCAAAAAAAGTGTTGGTGCAGAACACCACGGTGCTGCAACCGATGATCATCGCCTTTCAGCCGGTGGCGAGCTGAGTCATGGCCGGCCGTTTGCAGCGCCGCTTAATCACCGCCTGCCTGGCCGCCTGCCTGATGCTACTGGCGGCGTGCGGCACCTTCCAGAAAAACCCGCCGCTGGCGCGTTACGACAAAGACGCCGGCTACCGCTTTGAGCAGCTGGACCAGGGCAACAATAGCGACGAGCTATTCATCATCCTCGCCTTTTCCGGCGGCGGCACCCGCGCGGCCGCCCTTTCCTACGGGGTGATGGAGGCGCTGCGCGACACCAAAATAGAGAGTCCTGTCGGAAAAACCACGCTGCTGAATGAAGTGGACGTGATCTCCTCCATCTCCGGCGGCAGTTTTCCGGCGGCTTATTACGGCCTGTACCGCGACAAGATTTTTGAGGAATTTCCTGAGCGCTTTTTGTACCGCCCCATCCAGAGCGAACTCCTCAGGCAGGCGCTGATGCCCGCCAATATGGTGAAAATGATGGGCCCCAGCTATGGCCGCAGCGACCTCGCCGCCGAATTCTACGACCGCGAAATATTCGGCGCCGGCACCTATGCGCAACTCATCGCCAAGCGCACCCGGCCATTCGTGATCCTGAACGCCACCGACATGACCCTGGGCTCGCAGTTTTCCTTTATCCAGGACCAGTTCGATTTACTTTGCTCGGACCTGGCCGGCGTGCCGCTGGCGCGGGCGGTGGCTTCATCCTCTGCGTTCCCGGGCGGGCTGACGCCGCTGACCTTCCAGAACTACGCGGGCAGTTGCAACTACCAACAGCCGCCCTGGGTGGCGCTGGCGATGGAGGATCGCCTTTCGCGCCCCAATGCGCCCCGAACCCAGCGCGCCGAAAACCGCGTTTCCTACACGCAGCCCCCACCGGCGCGGCCGTTCATCCATCTCATGGACGGTGGTGTGGCCGATAACCTCGGCTTGCGCGGACCGCTGGCGGCCATCTCCAGCCTGGATAGCCCCTGGAGCGTGATGCGGATGATCAATCTGCACAAGATCAAAAAGCTGGTGGTGATCGAAGTCAACGCCGCCACCAATCCCGTCACCGACCGCGACCAGACCGCCGACGTGCCAGGCCTCATCGACACCATCAGCACCGCCGCCACCGTGCCACTGGGCAATTACACCCTCGACACCCTGCAACTGCTAAAGCGCGCCGTGGACGACTTCAACCGCGAAGCCAAACTCGCCGCCGGCTGCAAGGCGCTGGCCGCGCAACAGCAACCGCAATGCACCATCAACGTGGAACTGCCGCCGCAGATCGACTTCTATCTGGTTGAAGTGGCGTTTGAATACGTCCAGTCCGCCGAGGAGCGGAACTGGTTTAAGAACCTGCCGACTTCGCTGGAGCTGCCGCGTGAGACGGTGGACAAGTTGCGGGCGGTGGGGCGGCGGTTGTTGGGGGAGGATAAGGAGTTTGTTAGGTTGTTGAGGGCGGTGAATGGCTGACTTATGAGATAGCGCAAGCTTTGTCACTAACCCTATCTCCTTCTATATAACTGAAAATCAATAGTTACCCTGTGTCGGATATAAAATCAGGCAAAAATCGCGCCCATAAGCTGGCCAAATTCTGATACACAAAATGAGGGAATGTTGAATCCGGCTTGATGGATTTCAACCTATTTCTATCTAATCTTTTTTTGATTTGGCACTAGCATCTGCTTTGACCGGCTCGTCGTAGCCAGCCACCCGCAGCATACAGTCGAAAAAGAAATCGCTGAGCATTGGGATCTCCGGTGTGGGTGAAGAAAGGGTCCCGAAATCAAGCGGGCGATGTGAGCGAGAATCTTGCGTCGCCTCAGCGAGAGCATTGATAATGTCTCGTCTCAGGGCGATTGCCGTACGATCGTTTCTGCCTGAAACCTGCGTATGGCGACCGATAGCCGTCAGCAGCCGAGCTGATGCGAAAGCCGTCAGCCCGCTCGCATCGTTAAGCCAGCCCCGAATCTCGGGCAAAACGCTCGAATCCATGCGGCGAAACATACCCATTGCCTCCATCGCGCCGTCTTGTACGTACAGAACATCCGTTAGTGCCGAGCGCAGAGCAGGCAGGCAGTCTTCACTCAGATGCCGCATATACCCAAGTAGCCGGACCGCATCAGATCGCGCAGGATAAAAGCGCTGATTGATGGCTGCCTGAATAAGCAACGAACGCAATGTTTCCTTAGACGGCAAACTATGAAAGCGCGCTGGAGCGATAGTGGCTACGCCGGCTAACAGTTCGATCAGCGCATCACGCTCGAAATCAAAGTCTCGAAGATCGCGCACGCTCTCTTGGAGCGCGTATTGGGTCAACATCGTCAACAGTTCCAGAAATCCTGGTTGTTCCATACCGGATTTAGCAATTGAACCGTTATAGGCCCACCTATCGACCTCGATACTTTTAACCACGTAGAGGGACTGGCCAACACGTGACAGAGCGTTGAAACCAACTTCGGGTTGTTTCTCGGAGAAAATTCCACTCCATTGGAACCCTTTGCTGGACGATAAGCTCTGCCGCACACGCGCAATGGTCTCAGCTGGATCTAATGGAAAATCAGGCGTCGCGCACTGGAATAGTGCAGCCGCCATAGACTCCGCGTCAGGGTAAACTCCCCCAGAATTCAGATTTGCCCGGTCCACGCAACGAGACACGGATTGGCAGAGTTCATCCCAGCTCGGCAAACGCCCCTTGTAAGCTAGTCGCGCCATGCTAAGAAAAATTGCTTCTCGCACGACAAGCGGGCCCCTTTCCAGCTCAACCAGCAATTGTCGCCATGACCGCTCCTCGACGAAGTGGATCATAGCTAATGCCCGCTTAATACTGACGTTGTCGGGCTCGTTGCGCAAGCGCTCGGCCCAAGCGGCGATTTGAGAGGTGGAATCGTAAAGCAAACGCTCACAAAACCAGGCCACGCTATGGCCGATCCGGTTCCTACGGAGAGCGACTGGGTCAGCGCCAGCATCAAAGAGCAAATCAAGAGTTTCACGTCCAATCAATGATGTCCGGAAATTTGGCTCATCGTTGGAGCTGCCGAATAGCTGCGTTGCCGCCCTATTGCGGGTTAAGTCATCCGGAGCTACCAGGCATTCAACCAGGCCCTGGATGGAGTGATTGGCCAACCCCATTAGCTCCGTAAGGAAGAGGCATGCCAAGCTGCTGACAGTCGGTGAGCGCGAGAATCGAAGGCGATTTAGGAAAGGAATCACGTCCCACGAGGCTGGCCTCATTCGCGGCAGGAGTGCTTCAGCCAATTGCAGGCGCTCGCTTTCTGCGAACTCCTCAATAGCTCGGCAAGCGATGGGGGTCAGCTCCAGCAACGAAACACGCGTAGCCTCCCGAAGTAAAAGTTGCCGGCTGGGAGCGGGGGCACAAGAGAATTCCTGCCAGAATTGCGTCTCGGAGTCATGGAAAGCAGGCTTGGATTGAACCCCGGCAGCTAAAATGATGATTGACCAGAGCTCGCGATGTGCCGATTCCTCTCTCAACCCGCGTGATGACAAATGTATAACTGCCTGCCAGTCTTCCTCAGCCCGCGCTTGCTGAATGGGGTTTTTGAAACTGTGGAGCGCCAGCTCGTACGCTGCCGCCGACCGATCCAACGTGGATCGTCGAAGCAGACGAACCGTTGTGCCCCTATCAAATTCGTCTTGTATATGAGATGCGGCCTCGAAAGCTAGCTGAAAACAGTGCTGCGAGCGTTCGGCGTGTGTGGCGATGCCAAGCCGACCTAGCGCACGCGCCCGGTTATCTGGATCTATGATATCCATGCTGGCCTCGAAAGCCCGCGTGAAGTGATCCGACGCATCCTCGGGGTCCGCCACCAAATGTAGCCACTCATACAAGTACTGTCGATGCAGCGGATTATTTTCTAGTTTAGCAACGTCCGCAGCCTCACTGATTAAAGCCTTTCGACGTTCTGGCCAGTGCGAGGCGAGGCGCAGTAACCCGCGAGCCCGGTAATAGGGGTCTTCAATGCCTTTTAGGCGATTGTCGATTTCTTGCGCCGGATCAAAATCTCCAAGCAGCCCCTTGGCGAACGCCTCAAAAAGATCACTTCGGCCTCCACGTTTGCTGCAATCGCCTAGTGCGCAGGCGAGAATCTCCGGTAGTAGATTGGGATTCGCTTGGATAACGGGTTTGAGGATCCCACCAATGGCCCAGACCCGCATGAACCCCAAATTCGCCGGCAACATCTCGATGGTAGTCAAGAGATGTGGTGAGAGATCGTGTAACTCACCACGAACTCCCTCGAGTGGCGGAAGCGATGCGATTGGCCATGTGTGGTGGCGAAACTTCAATCGGCGATTTACGGCCAGCGGCAATACAGAATGTGCAGCTAGAAAATCTCCAGGCGCTAGTTTGATGGCGTCCGCGAAAACAGCAGAGTTGTAGTCCGCATCATCGCCCCACGCTTGGCCGCTCAGAATCAACGCATCGGCAAGCAAATGTGGCTTCAGCTGAGCCGGAGCCAGTTTGCCGTATTCCATCATCGCAAGCATCGGCTCACAACCGTGTTCCATTGTTAGGGTCCGCGTGGCCTCGTATAACGCCCCCCAAGTCGCTGGCTCAAGGCTTGGGAGCAGGGCCGATAGCATCTCGTCGAGCTTTGGGCCGCACCGGGTAACAGCATCAGCCAAGTCAAATTGGACTCGGGATATTTCTTCAGCGCACCAATTGTTATCCTTAACCTGTGGATCCAGCAGTGTCAGCAAAAATCGCGCCTCAAGAACCCAGCGGGAATTGGACGCATCAGCAGAGGCACGCACCAACTGAGGTAGTAAGTGGCGAGGCGACTCACCCTTTCGAAGCAGACCCAGCAACTCAGCGGTCCACTGGGAATCGCGATGGATGCGTTGGGGGTCGAAACTCCCCTGTGCAGCTTTGGCCTGCCCATATTTTGCGCCCCCGGCAGTATCCAGATAAACCGCCATGTTATAAGCGAAATCACCGTCCGCCGCCCCCCAACGATCAAGAAAGGCTAACCTATAACGTTCCCGATAGTCGCTCTCCTGTTGAAGGAAGCCGCCAATGCTGTGGTACTCCGCAATGCGGTCAGCGCACTGATAGTCGCCTACTCCCCCATAGAGCGCCAAAACGATCATGAGCCAGTCGATATCGGCGCGAATGTTGGCGACAAGCTTGGGCTCGGACAGCAGTGCCTGGCGAAACGGAAGGCAGTCGATAGGTACAACCACTCGCGGCTCAATAGAGTCGGGCTTGGCTGTGACCGCAATTCGGAGGGCCTGATGTAGTGGCCACTTCCAACTTGAGGAGTCATATGTACCAGCCTTCGAGAGGGCGCGAAATAACTCTGGGGTAAAATAATCGAGCCGAACCAGCAGATGCGCTGCAGCCAGCCCAAATTCAGCGTTTGAGCCTATGGCCTGAAGTGTGCGCACTATGTAATTTTCTACGGCACTTTCGCTATCTGCTTCCAGCAGCCGAGAGAACGCTTGCTCCAGCATCTCGCGGCGCCGGGGCAAATGCATAAGAAGATCGCGATTGGCATAGGCTTGTAATAGACGTTCACTTAGCCGCTCAATCAATTCGGGGCTAAGCCTGTGCAGATCGGGAATAGCTCCGACCACTGCAAGGGCAGCCTGAGGCAATAAGTCATCCAGTTTCGACCGCTGCGTGATGAATACCTTGACGACATGGTGGAAGTCGGCATCAGATTCTGAATTCAGATGACCTAAGGCCAATCGAACAACCTCGCGCCAGCGGAAATCGCCGAGATGTTCGTCGAGCCGTTGGCTGGCACTCGGCGGATCCTTGACCAACGAACGTGCCGCGAGGTACTCCTGAAATGTCAGGTGCAGAAAGCCATACACTCCCTCCCCTCGCGCCGCAAGTAAACCAACATCTTCGCGGATGATGCGTATCATCTCATCAACATCTCGCTTGAGTTTCGGGGTTGCCCGCAGGGGATTTTCGCCACGGGAGTCGGCCAAGAACTGAAGCGTCAACTGTTTGAGTTCGTTCTCAGGAATAAGCCCTGTGGGCTCGTGACGGTGGACATGTTCGGCTATGGGCTCAAGGACGGCGTACAACTCGTACATCATCAATCGCGATTGGTCACTTTCCCGCTGTCTACGTAACCAGATATCAAAAAATAGCTCAACCGCCTGCTTATAGAGGTCAACGCGCTCTTGGGGCAGGCTACCGATCCTTTGGCGAAAGATGGTAGCCAAGATCCCGCATAGCAGGGGATTTGCCGCCAATTCACGTCCGCCACGCTGTCGGGGTAGTAGCAACGCCGACATGAACTGGTCGGCTTCGCGTTTGGCCAACTCAAGGGTATGCTCGTGCGCGACTCCCGGCGCTGCGATTTCTTCGTGAATGGCGCCCATCCAGTTCGTAATGAACCGCCGGATGGCTCTCAAGGACATCGGCTCGATGGTCACGTGAGCCAGATTGCCCCGCAGCGGCGAGACCTGATATCCGGCGATTCGGCTTGTGACAATAAGGCGATTCCCTGGGCTGTCTGCAGTTACTGAGAGAAGAGCTGGCACGAGAGCATCCCCCGCGAGCTCTGTTTGAGACACAGCAGATCGGCGGCGCACCCACTGTTGCGCGAAGGCATCGACTTCCTCGACGATCTCTTCCCGAAGCGAAGAGTCGGGCACTTCGTCCAAGCCATCCAATATGATCAGAGCGTTCCCAGCTCGAAGTTCATGAAGAAAGAGCTGGTTAAGCTGACTTGCATCAATTTTTTGGCCGCACTGGGGACTGGCTTCATCCCAGACAGGGGCGCTACCCAGCCAAGTTTGTCGACCCAAGAACTCCACCAGAGTGGGTGCCACCCTTCCAGCTTCCGCGCAAAGTTGGCGCTCTTTAGCATATTCTGCGACTCGAATCAGTAGCGGCAAACGCGCTCGTCCAAGACTAAAGGGCTCATCCACGTCATCTACTGATGGGTCCACCTGATAAAGAGGCGCGATCAAATTTGTTTTTCCTGCAAGCAACGCTTTTGCAGTAATCAGTGCGAGCCAGCGGGTTAGAGTCGTCTTACCACTACCAGGGTCGCCAAGAATCACAAGCTGGGACTCGCGAAAGTATGCCTCCCCCAGATTCAACAGCTCCTTTTGACCAGGCGACAGTGTGTTTAGGCGATCCCGCATTTCCAGCGACGGCATATTCGGATTGCCGGCAACCGCATACCAACTGGCAAAGGCTGCACTTTCGGCATCGATGTCGCCACTTTCGATGGACTGTTTGATTTCAGCGAGCAAAGCGGCGTGCGCCGCCGCCCTTTCCAGACGACTGGTGCCATCAGCCTGCAAAGCGAGGTACACCTGTTGCAGCGGCACCGAGACGGCGCCGCCATTAGCATGATGAATGCCACGAAATTCCAGCCTTTCGTGACAAGAAACAATCCAGCGTAAATAAGATTGATGGACACCATGGGAGCTAGCGGGTTGCAGCGTCCCCGCGGTGGGCAACTCGCTTCCCCCGAGCGTGAAGCTACCCACATGCGCCTCCTCATGAGGGAACACACTCGGGTCCGTCGTCCAAGTTGCAACGGGGGCATCCTCGTACCTAATTGGAAAAACCTTCAGCTTCCGTTCTGCGCTAAGCGTCGAGTAGTAAGCGCGCTTCGGACGCACTAGCATTGTTTGGTAGGCGGCGCCAGCAGCCATATAAAGCGCCTGTCCATTGGTCGTCACGACGGTTTCCATGCCGGTCTCGTGAAGGTGCCCGCGTAGGATTACATCCACGTCTTTGTGCAATGCGGCCATAACACTGCTGCGTTCAACGTCACTTAGCCAGTCAATCGGGTGGTGCAGCATTACAATTTTCACGGAAGCGGTGGCGTCCCGCAGTTTAGGAAGGGATGCATCAAGACAGCGGCGACCAATCCAGAGTTTGGCATGGTCATCGTCGCTCAGGCTAAAAAGCGCTGAGTTGATGGGCAATATCGCCAATCTGTGACCTTTGATGCTTACAACTTCCACTGCGCCACAGCTGCTATTCGTCGGGAAGTTGCGAATGCCTTGAAAGTATGTGTCGAACCATTTCCCGTACGCGCGCATCTTTTCCGTGGCATGCGGGCTAGAGTACTGCGGATCGAAGTACTCGTTGGATTCCTCTTGATTATTCAGTGTGCGAAGAAGCTTGCGGCCAATTTTGCGATCCACATCATGATTGCCAGGGACTACGAAGAGCCGGTCTCGGGGAAGGCGCAGCTTCTCCAGAAGTGCGTCAAAGAAGCTAGTTGCCAGCTCGTACTCGGCCGGATGTCCGGAGTGAGCGATGTCGCCGGTCGCGAACACCAAATCCACTGTACGGCCGGCATCATGGAATCGGCCCACGGAGTCCACTAGAGATTCCAGCACGACGTCTCTGTCATATGGGTCCGCACTTCTAAAATGAAAATCGGAGATATGCAGCCACGTCAGCTCATGCTTGGACCCACTCTCTGTCATTTGTTCTTGCTCCCGAAAGACGACAAACGCGCGACTGATCAGCCTGCATCCCCAAATTGGATGCAGATACCATTTCCAAGCCGCGAACTTTCTATTTCCGAGTATTTTTCTTAATCGGTTGTTTCCGCTCGGTGACGAAGCCGTCAGCGCAACCTAGAGCAAATCTAGCAAACTGGCGGGCACTTGTCCCCACCTACTTAGGTAGGAAACATGAATGTGGCAATATTGGCTAGCCCATGCCGCTCGGACCCGGGATCAACCCGTTTGGTGGCTACGTAGTCTTATCCATCCGCCGATACTGAATAGCCTCAGCAATATGCGCACTGGCAATACTCTCCACCCCCGCCAAATCCGCAATCGTCCGCGCCACCTTCAGCACCCGGTGGTACGCCCGCGCCGATAGCCCCATCTTGGCGATGGCGTTTTTGAGTAGCGTTTCCCCTGTCGCATCGGGCTTGCACAGCGCATCGATTTCCTTCACTTCCAGCTTGGCGTTGGGCTTGCCTTGGCGCGCTTGTTGTTTTTGGTACGCGGCCTCTGCGCGTATCTGCACGGTGCCGCTGCTTTCGCCGCCGCCAGCTTTTACCAGCTCCAGTTGCGGTACGGCAGGCACTTCTATTTGCAGGTCGATGCGGTCCAGCAGCGGGCCGGAGATGCGGCCGCGGTAGCTGTAGGTATCCAAATTGCCCGCCAAGTTCACCCCAATTAAATCAATAGGTTATGCATGGTATTTGAACATACCGGCGACGCATTTGTTCAGAAATAGTGATCAATCCCTACATTCTTTCCAAAGTTATTGACGCGCCAATCCGGTGCGCCATTTGAGCCGTCCTTAGGGACTGAGCCCTATGGAGCTGGAAAATGATTTAGCTGCTTCGCCACGGGCTGATTGGGGGGTGTTAAAACGGTGTAAATTGGCCCAGCTACCGATTGGCGGGGAAGATGTGACAAACCAATATAGTCGAGTATAGTTCCCAGCCATGGCAAGCGCAGATCAACTAAAAGCCCTCATTAGGTCGTACCTCAATCGCGACGATAGCCAGTTCTATTCGGTCGCGATGCAGGTTGCCGCCCACGAAGCTAAGCAAGGACATGGCCAGCTTGCGCAAGAGCTTCGGGACTTGATTGACGCATCAAAATCACGCCTATCAGCCCCCCAGTCCGGCTCAACTCACCACATTGCGAAACCGCGGGGAGAGCTTGCCAATCTGCTCACCGTGACTCATCCGCGAGGCAAGCTGAAAGACATGGTGCTCGACGATATAGCTGTTGGTCAACTCCAACGCCTTATCAAGGAGCAACGTCTTTTCGAGACTATTCGAGAGCATGGACTCTCGCCACGTCGGAAGCTACTGCTGGTGGGACCACCAGGCACTGGAAAGACCATGACTGCTTCGGCATTGGCGGGCGAATTGGGTCTACCTCTGCTTTTGGTCCGCCTGGACTCCTTAATCACCAAGTTTATGGGTGAAACAGCCGCAAAACTTCGTCAAGTCTTCGACTCCGTGTCTGACATTCGCGGCGTCTATTTTTTTGACGAGTTCGATGCGATTGGGTCCCAAAGAGGAATGGCAAACGACGTTGGCGAAATTCGACGTGTTCTAAACAGCTTCCTCCAGATGATCGAACACGATCACTCAAATAGTTTGATCATTGCCGCAACCAATCATCCCGAAATTCTTGACTACGCCTTATTCCGCCGCTTTGACGCAGTCATCGAATATCATTTGCCCGATCAAGATCAAATCGCCTATTTGATAAAGACTCGCTTGACTACGTTTCTGCCAAGTAAGTTTCCAGTCAAAAAGGTCGCTGCGCTTGCCATGGGGTTAAGCTTCGCGGAGATCTGTAGGGCGGTTGACGAAGCAATCAAAGAAGCAATCATGCATAATGTTTCGAAGGTAAGAGAGGTCGAGTTGACCAGGATGCTTGCAGAACGGAGGCTGCTCGCATCTAGACAAACTAGCCAAACTAGCAAGCAGGCAATAAAAACCACAAATGCCAGGACCAGAAAACGATAGGCTGCCTCACCTTGTATTGACGAATACTTCAGACGCGCACGCCTACACCGCCTATTCAGGCGGAAGTTCTGGCCCGCCGCCTGATGCCCCTGCCTCCAGAGCGGTTCATGGTAACGCTCTCAAGACCCAAATTGAGGCACTTAGACCGCGCGAAACAGCAGCAGCTCAAGAGTACGCCGAAAAGGATTTGGCCAGCGGCCTCGGCTTGCAAATTCAGTTCGTGGGCCAGCCCGATATCGAGCTGGCATTTGAAAGTCTGCAGAACGAACCGCAAAAAATTGAGCTGCTGAGCATTCGCAAGAGCGGGGCAACGACGATCGCAAATGTCTTCGTCCCCGAGGGGAAGCTCGAACATTTCGAGAAATACATTCGCGACTATATTGCGGATCGCCGAGGTGTGAAAGATCAGTCGCTCGATCACAAGGCGCTAATCAACACGATCGCCTCTATCCGTGCTGCCGAGATTCAAGCACTCTGGACGGACGACCCGGAGCTACTTCCCGTCGACACGGCGCAAGAGATTTGGTTTGAGGTTTGGCTCCCCATACGCGAGGACCGCCAATCGGTCCTTGCGGATTTTCGCAAGCTGGCGGAGCTTGCGGAATGCCGAGTCGGCTCCGCCCAAGTCGAATTCCCGGAGCGCACGGTATTGCTGATTTATGGGTCGATTGAAAAGCTGTCCCGGTCCGTTCTGACCCTGAATTGCATCGCCGAGCTCAGGCGAGCGAAGGATACGGCCGAGTTCTTCGATGGCATGGACGTAACCGAGCAGCAAGAGTGGCTGGCGGAGCTTCAGAGTCGCCTGGTGATCGGTGATGAAATTGATTCAACCCCCCGGATTTGCGTGCTTGATACTGGGGTGAACCGTGAACACCAGCTTCTTGCTTCCCTGCTTCCTGCAACGGACATGCATACAATTGTTCCAGCTTGGGGCACGAACGACAGTGCAAATCATGGTACCGGGATCGCCGGACTAGCAGCGTTCGGCGACCTGACCGTCGCTATGGCGTCCAACGATCCTGTGAAAGTGGATCATCGGCTTGAGTCGGTTAAGTTATTGCCGGACGACGGCGATAATGAAGGTGATGCCCATCACCATGCATATCTGTTTCTTGAGGGTGTAAGCCGCCCGGAAGTTTCTGCTGCAGACCGTAGGCGCGTATTTACCACCGCGGTCACCGCTTCGGACTATAGGGATCGCGGCCGGCCGTCAGCGTGGTCCGCTATGGTGGACAGGCTTGCATCGGATTTTGATGGCCAAGGTCAAGATCCGCGACTATTCATCTTGTCGGCCGGAAATACGCGCGATCCTGATCATTGGTCCAATTATCCAGCGAGCTTGGCAACAAACCTCATTCACGATCCCGGCCAGTCCTGGAACGCGATCACCGTTGGGGCGTTTACGGAGAAGGTTGTCATCACGGAGGCGGACACCCAGGGCTATCAACCAATTGCAGCGTCAGGTGGCCTGAGTCCTTTTACGACGACGTCCGCGACATGGGAGTCTGGCTGGCCGTACAAGCCCGATGTTGTTTTTGAGGGTGGGAATGCGGCCAAGGACGCACTCGGTGCCGTTGGAATGGCAAGCCTCAATCTACTGACCACGAACAACGAGCCACTCACCCGGCTATTTACGACAACAAATGCGACGAGCGCCGCATCGGCTCAATGCGCGAGAATGGCTGCGCAGCTCATGGCTGCGTACCCGAATTTCAGAGCAGAAACCATTCGAGCGCTGATTGTTCATTCGGCGGAATGGACCCAAGCCATGCGCGATGCACACCTGCCGGCCGCCCCGGTAAAAAGAGACTTCGCGGGGCTGATTCGGCACTGCGGGTGGGGTCAACCGAATCTGGCGTATGCCCAATGGAGCGCAAGCAATTCCCTGACTCTTGTTGTCGAAGATAGCGTCAAGCCGTATAAGAAGGATGGCGCTATTAAGACCTGTGACATGAATTTGCATGCTCTTCCTTGGCCCAAGGAAGAACTCGAAGCGCTGCAAGATGAAGAAGTTGAAATGCGGGTTACGCTTTCTTACTTCGTCGAACCCAACCCCTCCGCCAGAGGTTCTACTTCAAAGTTTCACTACCCTTCACACAGGCTTCGGTTTGATGTGAGGCGCCCGGTGGAGCCTATACCGGATTTTCTTTCTCGCATCAGCGCGGCGGCCGCTACCGCCGACGATGCCAGTGAAGCCGGGAATTCGCGCGACCCCAATTGGCTGCTGGGGGAGGTATATCGGCACCGCGGATCCATTCACCAAGACGTGTGGAGAGGGACTGCGGCTGATCTCGCGAGCAGGGGCCACATCGCCGTCTACCCTGCCATGGGCTGGTGGCGAACTCGGCCCAAGCTCAATCGATTTGATCTGATTGCACGTTATTCGCTCATCGTGTCCATTCGAACCCGGCAGACCGAAATCGACCTGTATAACGCGATCGAGCAAAGGATTGGCGTTCCCATTTCCATTCCGGTTTGACCGCAGGCCAGCTTGAAGTGACATCATTGGCATCAAAATAGAAGGCTTCTGGATGTGTTAGAGGTTTGGCCATTGCACGTCTTCCTTGAAAGACTCAACGAACGCGGAAGGAGGCCCCTCTATAAACCCATGCCGATCGAGAGAGCCAATCTTGATCTGGCCGCCAACGAAGTTTTCAGCCTTTGCACCGCTCATGAGGGAACTTGTCTTGGCAACGCAACAGGAGTATCTGGAGTGCCCCCTTTCGACACCCGTGGAGCATGCGGTCAAAATCTGCGACTTCCAACTGGGCTTTCCCAAGACAAGAATATCGTCCTGACTGACCTCCTTTACCGTACTTACAGATAATGGAGTCTTGTTGAATAGCTTCTGTCCAATGCCCAGTTTAAATATGACCGGTTGCTCCCGCACCTCGCAGAAAACCAGAAGCGCTGCTGAAAAACTATTGTTTGTCAAACGCACGTTTTGGTCCGACATCTTGTGGAAGTAGTCATCAAGCACTTCCGTCAGGCATGCCTCAGCCCACTTGGCCACAGCCTGCCCCATTAGCTTTGGGAGGTGTCTCTCGGCGAAGTTGATCGATACGTCGTAGTAGGCTTTAGTGCGATGTACGGCCTCGCGGGAGGTTTCCTCAACAATCTTATAATCCGTCCCCACCCAGGAATAACGAAGGTCACCCAGCAAATTGCGAAGCTTGTTGATGAATAGATCAATGCCGGTATTGTTTCCCGCACAGGCCACGCCGATGGTAGTGGAATAGAACGGTGAAGCCCAATTCTGGGGGGCTTCGCCAATGAAGCCAGGGACTCCGATTCGCACGTCAATCTTGTGCAGCTTTTCGCCCCTCACGGCGGAAACAATTCGTTTCCCGCCCGGCGAGCCGGACCTGGAAAGCAAAGAGTCGGCGAGTAGGAAAGCGCTTCGAGGGTTGTTATAACCAGCAACCACTACGGTCATTTCAAAATACCAACCGAGGCGTTTTTGTGTTTCGAAGCCTGAAGACATTCATCACTTTCAGCTCGTCGACGCCTTCCAAGCTGAGCCCCCTGTGGAGAAAAATGACGCTAAAGAGCGTCCCTTCCATTTTTGTTCCGATGCGGTGAAGGAGCGTGCCGGCGGGCACTCTCGTTGCATCGAGAAATCCGGTTATCGCAACTCTTCCCGGAGAAAAGTCACGATTGAATTCCGTGCGATCAAATGCCAGGACGGGTCGTCCCTGTGGACTCATTTGCGTATCGCTGACGGTATTTGGCGAGACATCGTCCGTACATTCCATGGCATTTGTGCCATCAAACGCGTTGCTCATAAAAATTTGAAATCCAGCGTTCGTTACCGCGCCTCCGCCGGCTGAGCGAACATTTGCACGCCCTTCGGCAATCGTGCGCCAAATGCGGAGCAAAGGAGCATAAGCTTCCTGCGCCTTATTGTTGTCGGGCATGACGTGCGCTGGGGCGCCAGGTTTTTGTTTTGCGTGGAACAAGTTACATCGCATGTCTCGATACTGGTCCTCCAGGACGTATTTGACGATGTTGGTGCGGCCCGCCGGCAAAATGCCTGTTAGGTTCAAACCTGGTGTGAGCAGACCGAGCGACCGGCGAAGCCACGCGTCCTCTCGCTCGTTTCCCCTTTTGGGACATAGGTGGGATAGAAGCGCCTCCAGACCCAGCCACAAGTGTCGATACGCTTCTTGTGGCGTTTGGCTGGCCTGGGACTGCCGGTAGTAGCGCAGGGCACGAATGAGGACGGGAGGCGGCCGCGGCGGATCTGGAACGATTTCGCCAGCGGCATTCCGAACCTGCACGAGAGTGTTAAAGCCCAGATCGAAGTCGGCTTGAGTGTTGATTTCAACAATCAATCGCCCCCTCGATTCAGTCAACGCTGTGTAACTGTTGGTGTGATCTTCCAACATCATCGCGGCATGCTTCTCATAGGCCAATAGGTCGAGGGCCTTCTCGACGTGGTCAAGCCCTTCTGGGAGTACGCGGTCCTGGGCCATTGGTTGGGCAGTGCGTGCAACCACTCCCTTCGATCCTTTCTCTAACTCGATCTCCCACCCAGCAATCTGGATGATTTCGCTAAGTGGGCTTTCGATATCAAGGACGAAAGCGACGGCCGCACGGAAGTCGGCCCCCGCACCGCCGGTACCGCGGCCTCCAAGCATGAGTCCATTTATGCTTGCCATTTTGCTGACGTCGTTGCCTTATTCTTTACTGCTTCTTTTGTCCAATGCCGACCAGCCTTCCGTCACCAGGCAATAGTCAATAAGGGCGAACAGACCAATCATCGCTATAGGTCCAACGCCCGGTTCCGCTTGGAACATTTTCCAAAGGCCAGGAATCGCGACCTGCGAAATGACAAGCAACATTCCGACGAGCAGGACCCGATTGAATATTTGATCACCGGTCCATATTATCGGCAGGATAACAAGAACGATTACCCCGACGATTTGTGCAACTGCGGGGAGCCAAGCCACCGGCGCGTGCGTCCAAACGAATAACAGGACGCCGGCGGTGTATTTTGGCGTCACCCCATTCAAGGGCAAGACTATCTTCAAAAACTTATAGATGATGGTTTCGTGGTCCATGAGCTCCCCCCTCCCAAGGGTTGACTTCAACGTGACGCTAGGCGTTGCATTTCGCCCCTTTCTTGCGCTTCTTCTTTGCGTCAGCCAGGTATTGTGTCCAATCGCTGGCAATGCCCTTCTGCGCGTCCTGGAGCGTCATACAACCGCCGACGACCATCCAATTTAGATAGTTCTCGACCGCGTCCTTTTGTTTGAAGAAGCGGTTGTTAAGAGTCGTCTTGTTGGGGCCGCATTGAGGCCAAAGGTTGTCCAGTGAGTCAGCCCCGCCGAGTTCAAGCGATACCAGATGATCCAGCTCGCAAACCTGGGTGGCACCTTGGTTGTTCTTCGGCTTTGGGATGCCGTACCAGTCGTAGGTTTGATTCTTTGTCGTCTCGCTGGTGATATGGTCACGAACGCATTTGGTCGTGAATTTTGGCTTCGTCGAGCTCAGTACGTCGGCAGTAACCGAAGGATTGACGGCACCTGGCGTGCAGGCGGAGTCCGGTACCGGAAGGCCGTTTATTTCCTTCGTCTTACAGTTTTCCGACTTCGTCGCGGCGCCAAGCGACGTGGTCGCGGTACCGTCCACGCCCAGGGATCGACAGGCCTGGAACTGCTGCTTCGTTAGACCGGTGCCTGCATTGGCTGCGGTTGATAGGAGCGATGCGACAGCAAGTATTAGGGCCTGGATTCTCATATTTACCCCTTCGTTGGACGGCGATCAAAGTTTGGACAGCCAACGATAGCGCAGGATTTCTGCCCTGTCTCCTACTCGGGCAGGTGGGAAATTTGGGCCTTTGGGGCTATTTGACCCGCCTTGATCCTGTCTAAGGTCGCTTGGCTGATTCCGCGGATGACAAAATAAAGGCCGAAAGTACGCCGGCCAGCCCCACTGTCAACCATGCACTGCGCAAGGAGGGTGTATGTCTTCCCGGACCTTTTCCGTGGGCGTCTCCCACTTCATTTCGGATCGCGCTGATGGCTTGAACCGTAGTAAAGCAACCACTCAATGCTTGCCTGAGAGAGTTCTCCATAGGCGGCCCCGGATCCAGCCCAATGGCGCGCGCCACAGATTTATACAGTTTAGGGAGGTCGTCTGCCTCATGGAATTTTATGCCTGTATCGGTCAGCACCGCTTTGCAAACAGACTCAAGCAACGTTTTGGACAAGGTAATTGCGCCTGCCGGATCAGTTGGCATACGGGCAAGGGTTTTCTCCCATAGGGCCGTGCATTCGACATTTGCATAGGTACCCAGCAAATCCCGGCCGACGGCCCCAGCGTTAGCATCTGCGGCGCCGGGGAATGGCGATCGCTGGCTCGCGTTTGCAATTCGGTCCCGCCGCCACACCAAATACTGGTTGAGGCTTTGTAGATCGAAGAAAAACGTGGAAGGCGTCACAGCTTCATGTTCGCCACCCAGATCAAGCGCCCCAGAGACAACGCCTTCGTCCCGAAACTTTAGAAGAATTTCAAAGACCAGTGGCCGTTCGAGCTTTGTTACCGCTCGCACCTTATCAACAGAAATCTGTTTCCCCGGTGTTTTCGAGTAGTGCTTTTCTAGCGCCGCGTATATTGTCGATGACGCCTCAATAAATTTCTTTGCGTAACGACCACCCCGTTCCGCAACAGCAGCTATGCCTTCCAGAGATGGGTCCAACAAGGTCCAATCTGGGTCGTTGAGTAAGCCCTTTTGCTTCAACGGCTGGATTACTTTTGCGGATTGCCGATTCCTTACGCGGAAAATCTCGGCGTCGATCGGCTCCCCTTTCTTGCGAACCTGTCGATAGACTTCCGCCAGCACTTTGGCTTCGATTTCCGACAAATTGAAAATGCGTTCGGCTTTTTGCATATATCCGTTTAGCAGATCGTCGCAGGACTACCTGGAAAACAAATTGCTTGATAGCCAATTTGGCCTCTTTTTTTAGGCAATTTGTCCAGCCGAAACGCCTCAGCTTCGACTGAGCAGATCATTGAGATAACGTAACGAAATAGAAATGTGTGAATATCTACGGCCCTTGCGCTTAGCTTGGGGGCTAGTAAAAGAATCGGGGCATAAGCATCACTGTCCCATGCGAAGAATAGCCGCGCCGATGCATGGTGTGTTTCGCCTGTCCAGCCAAAAAATGCGTGATACCAATACCCAAATTTGCCGGAAATGTATCCGCTCATTACCCACAATCCGCGGAGCGTGCCACAGCCCGGAAGTCGATGAACAGTAACGTGATTGCCGCCCTCGCCTCCGAATACCACCGTAAACTCTCGCACGTCGGCGTTGGGCGGAATTCCAAGAACTTCATACTGGGAGAATTCTAGACATACGTTTACTTCGCCCGGTTGACCCAAGTCTTTGAATAGCGAAACGTCACCAACTGGAAAGCAGATTGCGGGCGCTGAAAGAATCCACACTTCGGCATTTTGGATCTCGGCCCGGGCGACATGCGCGTGAGTTCCTATGGATTCGTGAAGCATTCGAGCCATACATTCACGGTGTCCAAATAGCCATCCCGGCCAGATGTTACGAGACCGTCCAATATATGTCGTTAGTACCTGCTCATTTCTCAGTTCGGACTTATCGTTAACATAGCAAGGCGACGCAATCATTCTTTTGAGGTCGCTTGGATTACGAGGATTTTCCGCATGGAATGGCGCCGCGAGCAAGTGTTCGTATAGCGTGTCATTGTCAGGGCCAGGAAAAAGATCAGAGGTTCGTTTGTCGATGACGTGGCGCGGCAATCCAGGTAACGGCACTGGGAATTCGAATGCGGTTTTTATGAATCGGGCTAAGTCGCCCTTCAATTTGCCATAGGGATTGGCATATATTAGGGCGGCGTGCTGTATTTGGGGCCTGGTACCCAAATGCAGATCATCCAGCGCGATCAACACGCCATCCCGTAACTCGCCTTGAAAGTCCTCAACGTCAAATACGTAAATAAATCCCGTACCTGCGTTCGCCAGTTCATACCATGCGAAGTGATGCTCTAGATTTTGCCAGTCTCCTCTCATATCCTCCGATTTGGACCTTACGATCTTAGATTGAAATTCGAAGTGACTAAACCACAGGGCTACGTCTAGGTCCGACGTACAGTCCAAGAAATCGCTTGTAGCGCCGTAATGCTGCATTATTGCTCCTGCGCGATGCGAGTGGTCAGGCCTTCCCTTCATTTCAGTGGTAAGCGGACGGGTCACCCCTTCGGCCCAGGCTGGACTTGCGCTTGATGTCTTGAATTCGGCTTGCTGTGGAGGGTTATTGGCCACAATCTGCCTTTGAACCTTACTTCTCATTTGCCATACGTCGATTTTGGGCATCCATTCCAGAGAATTCTGAATGTGCGTTGGAAAGGGCGAACGCGCAGACGACACAAGCATTTTTTGATTCTTATCTCTACGTTGTCCGCGAAATACTCGTTTTTTTGCCGTTGTCTTGGCGAGCCCATCTATTGCGCTCCTTAGTCCATCATAGGAGTCAATTTTGCGAATCTCATACCTAGAATTGTGCTTTGCAGGAGCCATATCGGATGTGTAGTCCACGGTTCGAAAGCATCGCTTGCCTTTCTAACTGCATTTACATTTTTTAGAATTTGGTTTTTGGTTCGTTCGGCTTGCGCCAAAGCGGAATGCCTTCGGCCGTCCGCCGAAGCAAATAGTCCGCTGCATCATTGCCAAAGTAAATCTGTATCTCCGTAGGAGTCTCCTTGCATTCCGGGGGCGGTAAAACGCCCTTAGGAAAGCGTGCGCCATAGTTTAAATCTGACTTCGCCAGATCTTCGGGGGATGAGATCGATGGAAATCCCGTCGTATACCTTCTTATAACGACTTCCGTTATGGCGACCAGGGTAACGTCGTGCGAAATCTGGCAGGCATCTTGTAGTTGATTTGGCTTCAACCCCTTTACGCGCTCGAAATTAATCGCGATTATTTTTGCACCGGAGAAATTTGCGTCTGTCAGATCAACGCGCTCGAAATCCACGCCCGCCAGGAGAGCTCCTGAGAAATCTGCCCCCTTTAAGCTGGTATCTCGAAACCATGAATTTGTTATCTGACTATTTTTCCATTTTGATTCTTTGGACGATCCTCCTACCAAGTCAAGCTTGGAGACAGTTGCATCCGAAAAATCTGCCTTGTCCGATACGCTGTTGTGCAAGATCGTATTGATTAATTCAGCGCTTGAGGCATTGACCCCAACTAAATCCACATCTTTTAGTCGCACTTCGTGCAGCGTGGCCTCCTTAAAATTGGTGGATCTGAGGTTCCCTCCGTATATGCCTGAATCTTCTATTTTGATACCCTCTAGCTCCGCCTTTTCGATATCTGGATCAAGGAAACTCAACTTACTCAACGTGGATCCCGGGAGAGCCTTGAGCATTGCCAGGTTTTGAATGGCCATAGTTTGGCCCTGTTCATATTCTTTCCCGACCGCTCGGGATAGCGCACTCCACGACAGTTCAGTCAACGTCGCTTCCCGTACTCTTCGGTCCTGATCCCGTCTCTCAGTGGCAAATTCAAGCTGTTTGTTCTGAATTAGCAAGGCAATTACAGTACATATAACGCCGAAAACACCGACAGTTTGGACAAGCTGCATAAACCAAAGCGGCAAGAAGCCGCGATCGGCCTCGCCAGCAGGCACTGGCGTTTTTTCTGCGGCCGGGATCACCGCAGCCGGCTGGACCTGTGTTTCGCCTTGATCTATGACGCTAAAGCGGGACATGACAAGGGGAATAGCCACGACGAGAAGCATCAACGCACTAACAATTTGGACCATCACCGTAATCTTTTCGCGAACTCCTGCTGGCGTGATGTCACCAAAGCCGACCGTTGCCATGGTGACCAATGAGAAATACAAGGCTTCGAGCCAGTTCATTGGCTTGGACATGTCCACTGGAGGCTCATAGAGCGTCGCGAAGCCGAAGCACAAAGCGAAGAATAGGAACGGCACCTGCACCACCGCCCAAGTCCGTTTTGGCATTGGCACCCACCTACGCCAAGTTGTATCACCCGGCTCTATTTGAAATGCCAATAGCATCAAAATGACGTAGGTGTCGACCATTGCAATGACGCCTACTGCAAGGCACGTGAAAAATGTTTGTTGGTAAAGGCTATGAGAAAAAAATATTGTGAGAGCGGCACCGAATAGGGCCGACGCGAAAGTGGCTGGCGTCCTTTCATGGATCAGTATCTGTTGGAGGGTCTCGATGCACTTTCTTATGCCGTTCTTTACGTTCATGATCCGTCGCCCTTTGTAGTTGTCGAATCGCGCGCAACGTTTCTCCCCCTTTCGCGCGCAAATTTAACTCCGCGTCGAAGGCTCTCTCAATCTAAGCGACGACTTGCCTGCCGGCGTCTCTTGCTCTGGAGGATTCTCATATTTCTCCTTCGCTCGGCGGCGATCAAAGTTTGGACAACCAACGATAGCGCAGGATTTCCGGCCTGTCTCCTACTCGGGCAGGTGGGAAATAGGGGGTTCGGCTACGATCTGACTCGCGTGACCACTATTTTTTTGGTTTTCTGGGCGCTTGCGGCGCCTCTTCGTATTGCACCGTCTATGTGGTGGCGGGAAGGATCGTGGACAACACGCCTCTACTTGGCGGGTTGGCAACGAGCAGCAGGGACTTTCATTAAAAGCAATTTGATTTATTCTTCTAAACAGCGAGCACGACAATCCAAGGACAATGATCATGCAAAAATTGACGACACTGATTGCAGGATTTGCGCTACTGGTCTCGGCAGCCCTAAGTTTTGCGCAGGCACAGGCCATCTCAACGGTTGGCACTTTGGTTGAGGGGAAACACGTTCTGGATTTCTACAAGACGGCCATCAACAACCCCCAACAGATACTCATACTCGCGTTGAATATCGAAGGACTATTTAGCGGTGGTCCAGATCGTTACAAAGGGTTGAGCAATGAATTTGCGGTAAAGATGAAATGGTTCGAGACGGGGCCACTCGCACTTGAACATATAGAACTAAGCCCCGAACCCCTGACCACGCTGCCCTATGGAAATTACTCTATTACCCTCAAGCAACTGACAGAGAAAGAATGCAAGGCGCTGACGAACAATTCCATCAACTTGTTTTTTGTCCGCGTGGAACTCAATGGAGCGACGATCAGCGCACGCGGTAACCAAATCAAAGCGGGAGAGCCCTGCAAATCGGAATGGTTCTTTCAGGATGGAAAAAATGAACTGAAGTACGTCGGACCTCAATTTGGATAAAGACAAGATCAAGAATTTCCCTCGATATGCTTTCCCTTCTGTCTGTACAAGTTATTGCAGTTCTCGCAGCATCTGGAAAAATTGGGCGACGCTCAACGTGTTGATGTGGTTGACGTACCCGTTCTCGCCGACAAAGAAGAGAAAGCGGCCACCATTCGAAAGCAGGCGCGCGAGGTGATCGCTTCGCGCTTTCCATTGCAGCATTACAGCCCGGTCTTGATCTGAGGCAATCGGAGTGTTGTCAAAGCAGTGGCCTATCCACGACTTCGGATGGTTGTGGAAAAGGATCACTTCTGCTTTGTGGTCAGACGCATAGTGTTCGTCGATGGCCTTCAGCATTTGGGGCGTGAAATTTACCGCTTCCGCATTTCCAGTCGTGTAAATGACCTCTTTCACGATCGTAGTCTTGCCTGATTTGTAGCCTAGGCCAGCAACAAGGTACTCGATGTTCAAGTCTTGCGTGAAATCGAGGCAGCCACAGAGAAAGTCATTGCGGAACAAGTGCGCCCTGAATTTTTGTACTACATTTGCCGGCTTCAGCAGCGCGTGGCGTACCGGGCGCACTCCGTACTCGTTTATGGGTCGAAAGTGAACAGCGGTGTCATACAGGGAAGGCGCGGCCTCCGCCATCTTCGAGACTACGATATCGCCGAGGATTTTGAGGAGCTGATCCATGATACGACTCCCATATGAAGGCAATCTGGCTTAAGATCGGTGCCACGGACCTACCTTTCAAGGTCGGAGTGAAAATATCTCGCTTCGCCGCGCTGCCATGAAATAAGCGGGATGGCGCCTAAAATGGTGGCTTACCCTCCAGCCGAACATTTGATATCGCAGCTTCTGCCAGAAGCGCCTCAGCAACTGCTTTTGCGTTGCCATCAACCGACCTCCAACCCATCGGATGGGTTACTGCATAGGCCTCTTTAACGACGGCCCCAGGCGATTCCATACTTCCACCCAATTGAGCGCCGAGAAGCGACATATTCCAAAGAGTGAACTGAGGGTTGAGCGCCGACTGGCACCCTTCGTATTCAAATACACCGTTCCCCAGGTTTTCGCGAACCGATTGCGCCATCTTCGTTTGCAGAAGTCGACGGTAAAAATTGCGCCCGCGGTCATTGAAGTAGGAGACGTTCGTGAAACAGGTGGAGGGCGGACAATGGATGTCGAAATGATGAACTGCCAACCCGCGCGTAATGAAATTGAACAAGCTCAAAATTCGAGCGTGGTCAAATGGGAGGGTTGCGGTGACTTGCCAAGGGCCGCCATTTTGCGATTGCAAAACATAAGTCATGCCCCGTCGGAGTTCTTCGAGGATCTTCGAATTTCGTTCGAGCCTTGGCACCACCTTTGTTGCGAGAGTTTCGACTGCATCGCGGTGCGTGCCTCCGAAGGGCAATACGCAGAGAGCGTAAAGTTCCAGGGCCGACTTATCACTATTGCACTTACGGCACGCAGGCACCTTCGGAAGGTTGGCGCGCTCCCCGACAAGAAAGAACTCGCGCGCAACCACGTGGTCGGCGCTTTCCGAAGAATTCGGAACGCCGCAGTAGGCGCAAGTCTTACCTTTATATTTCTTGCTCATTTCTCTTGCCACCAAACGGCGTGTTGCTCATGAAGCTACTAGATATTGGCGGCCGGGGAGCTGAACCACACTCCCCGGGCCCGCCTACCCTTAAATGGGGCACTCATTCAGCGACAGCAAGTTGTCGTTCCAGTACCCGTCTGCGTGCGTACGCAAGAAGGGGGCCTTGCCTCCCTCACGAACAACACCAACATCGGCGCGTTTCCCCGATTGCTGGTCGAGCACATAAAACGTGTTGCTGCCCGACTCGATGCTTTGAATCACCTTTTCCCGCGGCCAAACCCAACTCGGCGGGTTTCCCAGGTGGGTAATGTGCTCATGAGGGCTAAAACGGTTCGGCTTGGTAATACAGGTAATACGGACGTCTGCCATTTCCTTTCCTTTCGACTTGAATTCGCCAACGATGTAATGTATGATTTGACGAACTCGTCATGTCGATGGCGAAAAAATTGGCCCCTAAGGAACCCATGACGAACCAGTCATCTTTCAGATTACGCTTCCGTAATGAATAAGTCAATCCCTCCCGCCGCGGCCTTCCCGGACCGCCTTCGATTCGCCCGGGAATACCGCGGCCTCAATCAAAACCAACTTGCAGAAAAAACCGCACTACAGCCGTCTGCGATATCGCATTTCGAGACCGGCGCCAGGAAACCATCATTCGACAACTTGCGAATACTGGCTGACAAGTTGGACGTCACCACCGACTTCCTCCTTGGACGTGTCGATGAAATAAAGGGACTGGCGGGGGCCGATCAACTCCACCGGCACTATGACGCGTTGAATGCCGATGATCGAAAATTTGCAGACGATCTGATAACGCATTTGGCAAACAAGTCGTCACCCACAAAGGAAAATTGAAAAGTGGCATCCCGGGACCCGACTGCGAGCGCAGGAATGGCAGCAGAGCAAATAGTAAAAGGGCTTGGGATTACGACGCTTCCCGTCGATCCGTTCGCGATCGCAAAGAATCGCGAAATTGAGGTGGTCGCGAAGCCACCGAGAATCGCCGGGTCTTCAGGGATGTTAATTCGCAGCGGCGAAAACTTTGTAATCGCCTACTCGACCCACATTAACAATGTGGCGTTTCAGCGATATAGCGTCGGGCACGAACTTGGGCACTATTTTCTTCCAGGCCACGTTGACGCGGTCATCGGTGCCAACGGCATACATGTTTCGTCCGCCGAATACCGTTCGAAAGACCAGTACGAAAGGGAAGCTGACAGCTTCGCCGCCTCGCTCTTGATGCCCAGGTATCTTTTCTTTCCTGCGATGCAAGAAAGTGGGGATGGGCTTCCAGCGATTGAGCGCCTTGCGGACCGCTGCAAAACATCGCTTCACGCCACTGCGATTCGGTATGCAAAATGCACGCGAGACGCAATGGCGATTGTGATCAGCAATGGCAAACAAATTGATCACTGCTTTATGTCCGAACGCTTGAAGGATCACCCTGGGATCGAATGGATGCGAAAACGCGAAGTCTTGCCGACCGCGTCACTGACCGCTTCATTCAATCAAGACGCCAACAATGTATCGGGCGCGGCCCGCGAAAATGGCGAGACCACGTTCTCGGACTGGTTTGGCGGCACCAATAGAATGAAAATCAGGGAGGACGTTGTCGGCCTGGGTAGCTACGGTATGACGCTGACCATACTCCACGATATCGACCTTCCAGAAGACGGCGACGAAGACCCGGAACAGTCGCTGGTCGAATCCTATACACCTCGCTTTCGATGAATAAGCCCGCAATGGAGATTTAAGAATGCTGAGCTTGAACGACCTTTCTGACCTGACTCCAACTTTGTCACGTGCCGACGAACTCCTGAGGCAATCCCTTGAAAAATATACCCCGCCGGATCCCCATCGAGAACTCCTCAATAAGATCAATCGGGAACAACAGAGGTACTTGGAGATTGTTGATCCTTACCATGCCTATAGAGAAATGCTCGGCCTAGGCGGCGCCTCAGCATTTCATCGCATGCAGCAGCAGGCAATGAAGGACGCGCTAGCCCAATACTCGCAATTTGACGAATTCGAAAAAATGCGGGAAATGGCAACCGGGTATTCGAAACACTCCCTTGCGGAAATTAACCCACTCGCCGCCCAGCTCAAGGCCCTTGGTAGCACGGTCGCCGATTCATACACAGACGTACTCGATGGAGCAATTTCAAGGCGGCTGTTCACCACTCAAATCGACGAGGCAGTAAAGCGGGCATCACAATTTGAGGAGGGCCATTTGGCGACTGGACTGTTTGCCAAGACCGTTGCGGAGCTGGCGGAGCAAAAGCGGGTACAAGAGGACTATTTAACGGCAGGAGCATTTGCCAAAACCGTTGCAGAAATAGCGGAGAAGCAACGGCGGGAGTTGGATGCGATTTATCGGGTGGCTAGCGACCCACTCCAAGACGTGATTAAGAAAACTATCGCGCAAGCATTGACCTGGCCAGACCAGCTAGCGCGAGATGCGTACGAGACACACGCCAGTGCTTGGCGAGGCGACATCTTCTCCGGTCATAGGGCCAGCGATTGGTCGCCGGTCTACGCCCCGTCGCCCAGACCCAATCGGAAGACCGTTTCGCGGGGCGGCCCGGCCAAAAATGCCAAGGGGAAAGCATCGCCAGTGGCGGCTTCTCCATTCCCGGCCGTTGATGCCTTGTACGAGGCCATCCAGACACTTTGCCCGCGCGTCGAAGAAGCGCTTCGAGATGCATTGCACGCGGTTCTGTCTAGGCCGACGGCCCTTGGTGCGGACTGGATTACTAATGCGGCGGTTTTCTCGAATTGGCAACTTGGGCGGCTACAGGCGTACGCCCAGAACTGGAGTAAGAAGGGTGCAAATGTTCAGCTTTACCAATGCCTAGATTTGGGCGACATTCTTTGCCTATTAAAAGACAAGCAACTTTGGCTTCATGTGAGTTTTCTATTCACGGCAACGCAGGATTTGGTGATCGAAAAAATTGAACAGGTCAAATCGACGAGGGACCAAGGGGCCCACAAAATTCCAGGCCTGACGGAGGAGGCGGTGGATCAGGTATTCGAAAATGCCGAAGAGATCGCGCACGACCTGAACGACAAGGCGCTCGCGGACACCGTGAAGAGAAAGCGAGACAGCGTGGTCACAGCCCGCCCACCGACGCTTCACTAACGTCATTGAGGCTCGAAATTTTGCGGTGAGAGAGGGGCTGAAGGATGGAAAAGCGGGATAGCGCACTTCCACCACAGGCAATGCAGCCGGCGGACCAGGGCGGAAAGCGTGGCAACCGACGCCTGCCCCGAAACTATAGGCCCGATGGCTTCGGCGAACTTCTTGCGCAGTGTCCAGAGGAAGGGTACGAACAGGCTATCGCTTGGATGGCCAAGAAGCTCAAACAAAATCGCCAAGTGGTGGAGAGCTGGTACTCCCCTCAAGAGTTTGCGAAGCGGCAATGGCCGGAGGCCTTTATAGAGCAGCTTTTTTCCGGCAGCCCACCGGCGCAAGTGTCGTACGACCGCGTCACCGCGCATTTGGGGAGTCGCATTCGGCGACGGGTACCCGTCGAAGGCGGCCTGCGAGTCGAAACAGAAGAACTAAACGTGCTCCTTCGGCCGACGCCGACCGGCGTCTCCCTCGTGGTGTCAAAAAGGGGGGCGGCGACGCCGAGCAAATCGGAGATCGGCTTCGTTGGGCCGGAAGGGCCCATTCCGACGATCCTGGGCTAGCCCACGCCAATTGGGGCGTCGATTCGCCTAGCCCTGCAGGAATTTCTTCGCCGCATCGTTCAGATCGCTCTGCACTCGGCTTGTCTTCATCGAGGACCAAATGTGCACGCCGATCAGGCCTTCGAACATCAGGTAAAGGAGGGCGAGGCCGCATAGCCAAGAGAGCGCGGTCAAGACTGTACTGTGCTTTGATCCAAGGGCGGATAGCGCCCCTGCCCCGCAAACAATGAAGGTGAAGCAGCCGAAGCCGAGCCGCGTATTCACGCCGGCGGAGCTGATCGCGCTGAAAGAGTCATTGAACCCCTTCGGCGTGCTGACCGATATCTTGTCGAGCGTTTCGTTTCGTACTGCCACCGGAAGGCCTTGCTCGGAACCCGGCTTCCGGCAATAGAGTACTGACACCCTGTGGCCAGGCAGCACTGGCATGACGACGTCAAGACTCGCGTAGATCTCCTTCCCCTCATCCGCAATGAATTGAAAAGCGGTCTCGTCGTATTTCCGCGAACTCAAGACCGTCCCGCCCACGGCGGAGGAATACCCCTCGTAGTAGCGGACGTCGCTTGAGCTATTGGCCGCCTTTACCGTTCCGCGGATCACAAAAAACGAGAATTCCGTGTCGGCGACCCGGTATTTGTCGTTTGACATGCCCTCTCTCCCTCACTTTTTATCACTTTCAATAGGGGCGTTTCCCCTCTGAAGGTCACATTCTATGAGTAAAGTTGACTCATAGTCTATGGAGTGTTTTTGCGCGAGGCCGCATTCTTCGGCATGAGCGTAATTCGGCGATCCGGCAAAGGTCGACAGACCCTTTCACGAAACATGGTTGAAAGGCGCCGCCGCCTGAAGATGACTCAAGAGCGGCTAGGTGAATTGGCCGATATGCATCCAACGTACATTTCGTCCGTTGAAAGGGCGAAACGAAACATTGGAATTGACGGGATTGAACGTCTCGCCAAGGCTCTCAAGACCACCATTTCTGGCCTGTTGAAGGACAGTCAGAAGTAGGGGAAAGGCACTGGAGAAGGTGCCGGTTTCAAACTTTGCGCGGATTGCGGGCGCAAAGTTTTCAAGTTACATTCGGCAAGGCCGGGGGCGGGCGACAGCGTCTCCGGGAAGCATCCAAATCTGAAGCGGTGAGTCTCTATTTTTCTTAAGTTGGTGTGCTACCTGGTGCAAGTAACCATGTTTGCGGTTGCTTGTTTAAACCACCACGCCCTTAGAGAGACTCGCACCTAGTCCTTTGAGCGCGCGGTGGGATTTTCAAACCACTGGCGCGCTCGGACAGATGAATTCATATCTCCGGGGCGCCAATTTCTCCACAACCAAAGGCGCCCTATTCGATGAATTCGTAGCTTAGAAATGACAAAACCCACGGTGTTCAGGCCGTGGGCTTCGCATTTTTGAATCGGTTCGAGCAAGGTGCAGCAATAGCGTTTTTCGATTTCGCTACCTGCATCGTATTCCCCTTTGACGCTTCCAGTCAAGGGTCGAGACCGGTTCACCCAAAAGAGGGGGCTAAACGCCCCCGCTGGTGGGAAAGCTTGAGCCTCGAAAAGGGCTTTTTCTATCTTTTTAGAAAGAGTCCAAAAATGGAAATCTGCAATGACTTTCAACTTGCCCTCGCTGGGCTAGTCGATTCGTACGACACACGCCCGTTCGTCGGGAAGAAGCACTCCGTTCCGCGGCCGCGGAAGCCGAAGGCTGTTGAGGCTCTCAAAACCCTCACCATGCCTTCTGGCCTGCAAGTAACCCTGATGCCGGCCAGGCGCATCGTTACGGGCAGCGGAGCCCGCGTGCGCGGGATCTACCCGTCGCATCGGTATGGCCACCCAATCCATTGGGAGGCACCAACCGAACGCGATTTGCTGCACGTGCTGGAGTTCTCGCGACTCACCAGCAACGTGATCCATCAGCCGTCACGCCTGAAGTTCACTTTCGCGGACCGCGTAATCGACTACACGCCTGATTACCTGGTCCTGGGAAGCCTCATGGAGCCCGCAATCGCGGAGTGCAAGCCGAAGAAGTTCCTGCAGCTCCAGGCCATTTCGGATCGATTGGCAGAGATCCGTGAGGTGTTTGATGTCCTGGGGATGCGGTTTGTCGTAGTCGACGAAACGAAGTTTGCAAACCCGACCCTATGGGAAAACGTGCACAAGCTTCGGTCGGCTCAAGCCCCCCGTCGTCGAGCTCCTTACGACGCCAAGGTCAACGACGTCCTTCGGGCGCTCGATTTCACGACCTTTGGGGAATTGGCCCTTCTTGTTGGCCAATCCACCGGCCTGCAATTGATCGCTGACGGCAAGTACGGCTTTGACCTTCGTCAGCAACTAACAGGATCTACCCAGATCAGCCAAACCATTCAGGAGGAATGCGATGTCGCAACTTTCCTTTTCTCCTAGTGAACGGGTTGCTCTGTTTGGGAAGAACTGCCTTGTCACCCAGATCCTGGATAACAAGCTGGTGGAATTGCGCGACGACGACCTTGTTTTCACGCGATACAGCCTGGACACCCTGATCAGCCATTACCTTTCCGGCAATCTGCGTGCAGCTCCCCTGCCGCATCCGCTGAGCGCCGTTCCGCCGGCGGAACCCGTCCGCCGTGTCTCGATGGCTGCTCTGCGGTCAACCGAGGAGCAGCGCAACGAAGCGCTGCGCTGGCACAAGTTGTTGGCCAGAGTGCAAGACGACGCCACGCTTTCCCCGGGAAGCGAGGCGTTCGGCGAATGCTGTCAGGAGCTTGGCTTTGCGCGTCCGCCGAGCGGCGCCGCCCTTCGCCGAAAGCGGGCGCGTCTTCGCGTTGCCAACGGGGACGTTTCGGCACTGCTTTCGAGACACTTCCTTCGCGGGGCGCCTGGCAAGCCTCGCTTTGCGGACGAAGTGGGAGAGATCGTCGATGACGTCATTCGAAACGTGTACCTGCGCGCCGAGCGGGCTCCGCTGATCGACGCCTATCACGAGATCTGCCGCCAACTTGCACAGGTAAATGATTCCAGGTTGCCTGCGCTGCAGCTCCGTGTGCCGAGCCTTTCCACCGTCCGCCGGCACGTCGAGCGAATGCCCGCCTATCAGGTGTACGCCGCACGGTACGGGCTTCTGGCGGCGCAACGGAAATTCCGGATGAGCACCCAGCGAATCGACGAGGGAGCATTCATGAGCGTCGTCGAAATCGACCATACGCCGCTGGATGTCTTCGTGATTGATGACATCCGAAACCTTCCGTTGGGCCGCCCGCGGTTGACGATCGCAATCGAGAAGAAGAGCCGTGCGATCGTCGGGTTTGACCTCGGCTACGACGGTAACTCGGCCGCGGCCACGTTGCATTGCTTGCGACACGCAATGCTACCCAAGGAAGAGAGTGACCTTAGCGGGCCTGTCTCGGCAGATGCCTGGCCGTGCATGGGAATGCCCTACGCAATCCTCTGCGACAACGGAAAGGAGTTTCATTCGGAGGACTTCGGGCAGGCAATGTTCGGTCTGAAAATCGAGATTGCCTATGCCCCCGCGAGGCGCCCGTGGTTCAAGGGCGCGGTCGAGCGCGTGATACGGACCGTCAATCACGGATTCGCGCATTTGCTGCCGGGCACGACTCTATCGCACTTCTACAAGCGGAAGGAAGGCGAGGACCCCACGAAGTGGGCCGTGTTGACGCTCTCAGAGCTGCGCAAATTGCTCGTGCACTGGATCGTCAACATCTACATGCCGACTGTTCACAGCAGGATCAAAGAGGCCCCGCTGGCGGCATGGAAACGGCACTTCGAGGTTGCTTCTTTGCGATTCCCTGCCACTGCCGAAGAAATCGATCTAGCTTGTTGCGTGACTGATGCGCGGCAATTACAGCACTACGGCGTTGAGTTGTTGGGATTGCGATCTTTCAACAATCCCACCATTCAGGAGATTCGCCGCCGGCATCAGCACGAATCGACTGTTTCCGTGCGCGTTCGTTACAACGATCGACGGCTCTCGCGTATTTGGGTGGAGGACCCGGACGACGGGTTTTGGATTGAGGTCGTCAATTCAGACCCGGAGACCATCGATCTTAGTGCCTTCGAAGCTCGCGCAATCAATCGGGTCGTTGATTGGGCCCGCAAACGCGGCAGCAGCCTTTCGATTGCCGAAGCCAAGCAACTTCTTCGGCAGGAAATCGATCGGCTAAGGGCTACTCGTTTGATTCGCAATAGTCGAAGGGCCGCTCGATTGCTGGGGATCGAGGAGTCTGCGACGACGCCTCAAAAGCCCGTGCAGATCGCCACAAAGCCGACGAAAGCGTCCCGGAAGGCGCCCGTACACCGGGTTGCATCCCAAACCCCAGAAACCGCCATTCCCCAGTTTGCGACCTCCGTTCTTACCCATATTTCTAAAGGCATTCAAAATGACTGACATCACCAATCGCGTAGTTGCCCACCCCTCGTACTCGATCGCCCATCAACGGATCAAGGCTGCTCATAATTCTGGAAAGGAAGGCCGGCGCGCCGAGAATCTGAAGATTGTCGGTGCCTCTGGCACCGGCAAGACCACTGTCTTGCGGGACTACCAGGCTGCCTATCCGCCTCGGCTGGCGGGTGATCGTACGGTCATTCCCGTCGCATACGTCGTGATACCGAGCCAGCCAACGCCAAAGCAGTGCATTAGCCAATTGCTAGAGGCCCTGCATCTGCCGGCTGCGCCTCGCGGAACGCTGACCAGCCAGATCGATCAATTCGTGAAGCTTGCCAAGGTTTGCGGATTGGAATTGATCTTGTTCGACGAGATTCAGCACTTCGTCGATCGTGGGAGCGCTCGGTCGCTTTCGGCAACGGCCGACATGCTCAAGGTTCTGATCGAGCGCGTTGAGGTGCCTGCGGTGTTTGCCGGCGCCCCTCGCGCTGAACTGCTATTCGCGTCGAATATGCAACTTCGCCGCCGCTTCTATCAAACCGTGACGCTGTCGCCATTCGATATTTTCGGCGACTTCCCGACGCTGATGGGATTCGTTTATAGCCTGATGGAAGGCGAGTTCTCGGACGCTGACCGCACTTACATGGCATCAAAAGATATTGCGGAGCGACTCTTCTACGCAACCGACGGTATGGCCGGCAATATTGCCGACTTTTTGCGCGCACTCGCCCGTGTCACGCAAGAAGGGCAGAAACTGAATCGCGCGGTCCTTTCCAAAGTTTTTCGCGAGGCTTTTTACCCAGGGGCGTTGCCGAACAGCGACCCCTTCCACGACAAATTTCGGTTCGAGCGCTTGACCAAGCCAGGAGAACCGTTCGAGCCGAGCCAACTCGATGGCGACAATCACTTTGGTCGTTACATGGCCCACAAGCCTGCAACGCCTTCGGTGGAGGTCAACGCTGAAGAATTGGGGGTCGCGAATGATTGACTCGACGATATGCGAACTTCTGCCGGTTCGGCCGGATTCCGTCGAAGGAGAATCGACGCATTCCTGGGTGCACCGCCTTGCAGAAGCCAACGGCTTCCAAACGGCGGTAGCCTTACTGGACTCCATCGGCGCTGTAGTCGATAGGACTGCTGATCTGGATCTCATTTTTGAAGAAGGGTTCTTCGAGACCCTTGCGCGGAAGATGGGATACCACCATCCGGACGGGGCGCGCTGTACCTCACTTGCCTGCCTTGAAGGCTCTCTCGTCCCGGAGTTTCTACGTCGGACTTACCATCGGTGGATCCTGAGCCGCGGATCTATGGGTCGGGCCTACGGCAGCGCTGCCCCTTACATGGTTTGCCCGTTCTGCATCCAGAATGGTGATCCGCCGTTCTGGCGCATGTCCTGGCGATTGTCCCTGGTCACCACCTGCGAGATTCATAAGACCGGATTGTGGGACCGGTGTCCTGAATGCGATGAGCCATTCGTATTGCGTTCAAATAAACCCGCCGACCTCACCTGCTGCCAAGCGTGCAAATCCCCAATCAAGCCCAGGAAGGCTGACCACAACAAAGAGCACCGCACTTGGCTAACGGAGCTTGTTGAGCGCCTGGGGAAGTTAGAACGTGACGACCTACCCGTCGATGTTGCGCAGGAATATCAGTTCTGGGAAGGGGTGTCGTTTCTCGTCGGCATAATCACCAATCGGAAACATACGGCGAAGCTCTTGCTTTGTGAGCTGCCTCCGTACATTCGGAATATTTTGCGGCGCCTTGAAAAGAGCGATCGCAAGGATTTCAATGCGATGGGGGTGTTGGATCGACGCGATGTACTTCGCGTCATCGCGTGGCTGCTGGAAAATTGGCCGAGTCGATTGGTGAACACCTTTGGCGAGGCAGGTATTCTCAGCAGCGCAACCTTGGGTTTCGATTACGAACCTGTGTATTGGGTTCACCGTGTATTTCGTGAACACCTCGCCCACAAACGATACAGCGCGGATGCGACTGAGATTGAGAACGCCATTCGGTCATTGAACGCATACGGAATCCGAGTCTCAAAGAAGCGGGTGCGCATGGTCCTGGGCATTGCCGAATCGAAAGTGCTTGATCGCAGGTTCCCCAAACGTGTGCGATTTACACACACCTACCTAAAACGCCTGTTCGCCCACCTTGCGAAGGAGATCATAGAGTCTCCGCCTGGACGTGACGAACGGTTCTGTGCCATCCGTGACGCGGTGGCCATTTCGGTATGCGTGCTAACGGGCCTACACCCTGACAAGGTGATTCAATTGTCGGTAGTTTCCGCGTACGACAAGATCAATGAAGCGTTGCTTCGCAAAACGAAGACGTCGGAAGCCCTTGAGCCCTACCTGGTCGATTGGCTGCATGAGTATGAGGAGGGCACCAAGGAGCGCAACTGCCGCGGATCTGACGATGCGCAGTTCCTGGTAGGCAGGTACGGACCCGCGCAGCGGCTTCACGGGGTATTCACTCGGTTCACTCGTGCGCTTCGCTGCAGCGGGTACCGATACTTCAGCCATGGAATTCGTGTTTTGCAGGATCTAAGCCACCCCGAGGCAGCAGCTCAATAGCCTCTGCCATCGACGCCCGGCAGCCACTCCTTTGGGGATTTGTAGGTTGCCGGGCCGATTTCCCACCCGGATAGGTGGGGACAAATGCCTATTGGGGGTGATAGTGTTATTTCGATTCTACATCTCGAAACCGTTCGAGATTGGTCTACTCGTTTGAGCCCGACGGGAGGAAGCATTGGGAACCCCCATTACATGTGATGCGACGTCCACTCCACCAAAGCGGGTTGCTTCACCAAGCAAGATATCGATGTATGTCGGCAATCCGCCGCGCGAGATGATGATCTTCACCGGTACAGCGCTGGTTAGCTGGGAATCGAAGGCGAAGCTCGACCGGAATGAAGTTGTCGTGCTCCTTCCCGGACTGTCGACTCCATCCTTTCAGTGGACATCCACCGTCAGTCTCGCCTCCATCGCTAACACCGATTCGGAGATGATCTTCGCGGCGGATGAATCCAGCGTTGTGCTTGGGCCCTCTGGGCTTGAACTGCACGTCAAAATCGCGGTCCAGGGAAATGACTCGGTGCTAAACCGGATCAGCTACCATGTGCAGGTTCTCACCGACCCGGTAACCGCAAAGGTCTCTGGCACAATTCGCTGGAACCGAAGCCTCGGGGATCCAACTGAAGCCGCCAAGGACCCTGCGAAGAGCAACGTCAGCATGTTCCGTGTGGCGGCTGGCAACTACGTCACTGAAAGCGGTTCTGGCCCATTTGGCGGCCCCTCGAAATGGATCGAAGTGACATCGACTTTCACTACTTCCGCACCGGTGCTCGCGGGCGACACATGGGCTGTGTCCTATGAGCTAGACAATGTTCCACTTTCCCAACAATTTTCCATCGCACCTGCACTGTTGGAAAACGTCTTGACGGCTGTCATCGCAAACCCGGACTTCACGCCAGCACCTCGCTATGTAGAACTTACGCCGAACACGCCGGCGGCCGGCGGCGTTGACTTCGAGTTAATCTCCGAAAAAGGCGTGCGCTGATGACATCGGACGAATTTCCGTTCACTGCCGACGGGGCCAATTTTCCTGACCAGGTCAGCGACTTCAAGATCTGGTCTATTCCGGCTCGGTCCACTCGCAGCGCGGCGAATCTCTATGTACAGGTGGCTGGCGTAGCTCACTTTGATGTAGACCCCTTCTGGGATGGCGGAGATGGGCACAAATGGTGGCGCGGTGACTTGGCCGTGACCATGCCACAACAAGTTTTGCAGCCCGGAGACGCCTTGGTCGAGTGGACCGCCTTCGCAGGGATGCAGGCCCTTGAACGGGACGAGGAAGGCAGTACTGACGACTTTGGAATCGCCGTGGACGAGGTATCGTCGGTCCATGTAGCAGGCGGCGATGTTAGGTTATTGATGAAGGCAGCTTATCAGGGTGACGCCTGGGTTCCAAAGGTGGACTTCCTGCTTGACCTCCTGATCTACCGGCCAAGCCTCGACTCTGTCGCTGACTCGGCGACCATTGGTCGATTCGGCGACATTGATTGGTTCAAAATCGCAGCGGCGGCGCTAAAGAACGTTGGCGGCTAAGTGGCCATAAAAAGCCTCAACCTTCAACTTGTTTTGCAGGGAAGCTCCGGTCTAATTTTATTTTCTTGGAGAGCGCCATGACTGCAATGTGCTATTTCTGCAGCACATCACATACGAGAGTGATCCCTGGTCAATCTCAAGGCGACGCGGTAGGCACGTGCTTGATTTGTCACGTACTTTCTTGTCAAGGGCATGGGGTTCGCGACCAAAATTATCCGCGTTGGATATGCGTGGCTTGCGATACATCTCTGTTGGCAAACGCCGGGCTAAAGACCAGCAATTTGGCGGCACAGGATTTGAAGAAAATTGTTGGTGAAAACGTAAGACTTGAAGGCGACGCGGTCGCAATAGACTCGTTGGATAATTTTTTCATGGGCTATCCAACCGAGGCCGGCGAAAAATACAAAGAGGAGGCAGCAAGTTTCGCGAGCTTACTAAACCGCGAGGCGGGTCACGCATTCGTCAAGCCAGAGATTCAAGCAATGTTCGAGCTTTGGAACTCCATGCCTGAGAGAGGGCAAACTCTGTTCTCTTGTGCTGTCGTTATGGCGGGGGACCTAGAACTCACACCATCTGAAGTGACGCCAATTCTTAGCGTGTTCAATGTCTATCAAAGAGCTGCGTATGTCTGATGATTTCGTGGCGTTGGCCAAGTCGGGCGTCAAGTCTGGAGCGTCGGTTCCGTTGACGACGTGGAGAGCTAGCAAATTTGCAAGTGCAAAGTACATTCGAATTTCTCGAAAGTTCGGAGAAAAATCACTTTCGGCAACCTTCAAAGTCGCAACGCCGCGTGAAGGCGCTGAGGGAAATCAAATTCACCTCCCTGAAGGACGGCTTGAACTTAAACTGGGCGAGCCCGAGGTCAGTGTGACTGTCACTCCAATAACTGCGTGGGGATATGAGTTTTCTCAAGTAAGAGAGACCGGGACCGGCGTTCTAGTTGTACTTGCTTTGGTCATCGGGGTAATCGCCATCGTTATCGACACTTCCTTTGACGTCGGCAAGACTGGTTGGGTTTTGTTCGAATTAACCAGTTTCTGGTTCTATTTTGCCAAAGCCTTCGCTTTCCTCTGCAAAATAGCCTTATTGGTCATCGTTTGGCTTCAAGCTACTCGTTACAAAAAGGACTGAGAGCGTTGATGAACTGACGACTATCAGGATAGCGTCGAAGTTCTCGCTTTCTGGGGAGTTTCAATAGTTACGAGCAGTTTGTAGGGATTGATCACGATATTTGTTTTTTTGTGATCGATAACTTCGAACTTTGCTCACTTTATTTGAATCCCTACAGTAGCGCGCCACCTGGTCCGGCGTGCAGCGGCATTTGTTGGTGTAATGGCCGAGGTAGCCGCAGGGGCAGGGGTTCATCGCGGCAATCAATTGAAACTCTGCTGGGAAGTCAGCCTGTCTCGCCGCACGGGAGATGGTGATGCGGCCGGACTCCAGCGGTTCGCGCAAGACTTCCAGCACACCTCTGTCGAACTCGGGGAGTTCGTCCAGAAAAAGTACACCGTGATGCGCCAGTGAAATTTCGCCGGGTCTTGGGTTTCCGCCACCACCCACCAGCGCCACAGCGCTGGCTGTATGGTGCGGCGAACGGTACGTTCGTTTGCGCCAGTTCTCCACTTTGAAGCTACCGGAAAGACTTTGCACCGCCGCCGCTTCCAGCGCCTCGGCGTCGGTCATGCCGGGCAGGAGGCCGGGGAAGCGCGAGGCCAGCATAGTTTTGCCGGTGCCGGGCGGGCCCATCATCAACACGCTGTGACGTCCGGCCGCTGCCACTTCCAGCGCGCGCTTGGCCTGCGCCTGGCCTTTTACCTCGGCGAGGTCGGGGTAATGCGCCTTGATGTTTTGCGCCTCGGCCACATAGGGTGCGATCTGTTCTTTGCCGGCCAGGTGCGCGCACACCTGCAGCAGGCTTTTGGCCGGCAGCACGGTGGCGCCGGTAACCAGCGCGGCCTCCTGGGCGGAAGCGGTGGGCAGCACGAAGGCGCGCCCGTCGCCCTTGGCCTTATAGGTCATGGCCAGCGCGCCACGGATCGGGCGCAGCTCGCCGGTGAGCGCGAGTTCACCGGCGAATTCGTACTGCGCCAGTTTGTCGCCGGGAATTTGCCCGCTGGCCGCGAGTATGCCGATGGCGATAGGCAAATCAAAGCGGCCCGATTCCTTGGGCAGGTCGGCGGGCGCCAAATTCACGGTGATGCGACGCGAAGGGAAATCAAAGCGCGCGTTGAGCAAGGCGGCGCGCACGCGGTCCTTGCTCTCTTTTACTTCCATCTCCGGCAGGCCGACAATAGTGAAGGTGGGCAGGCCGTTGGCCAGATGCACTTCCACGGTCACCAGCGGCGCTTCCATGCCGGCCAGCGCGCGGCTGTACAAAACCGCGAGGGACACTACTTCGGTCCGGCGGCTTCCAGCGCCGCGATCTTGGCTTCCAGTTCGGCGAGCTTGGCGCGCGCCTTTTCCAGCAGCGCCACCTGGATTTCATATTCCTCGCGCGTCACCAGGCCCTGCTTGGCCAATTGCGCCACCCACTGCGCGCCCAGATTTTTTTCCACATCCGCCAAGGGCGATTTGCGGATCAGTTCATCGAGGCGGCCGGCCAGATCGGTAATGACATCAAACGCAGCTGAGGGGGAGGGCTTCATCGGCGGCAGCGCACTAGGAGGAGGTGTAGCTAAACATTGTAGCCGAGGTCCCCTCGCCCACAGATTGCGCACGAATCGCACTCAGGTACTTGTTAACCCCGCTTGGTAACAATGTTACAAACCGCGCCAACTTGGTGCGAGCCCCTTTGGAATCGCGGGTTTTTGGTGCGCCACTTCGGTGCGGGCGAATTATTCCCTTGAAAATCAATTTCTTGCGGCACCGCACAAACTGGCACGCAATCTGCTGACAACTGGTACTAGGAAATTCACGGGTCCATCTCCGGCGCAGCAGGCATCGCGCGCAGCGGAACAGCCGCTGTGCGCACACAAAGACCGGGGAGCCGTCACGCCAGGTTTTTCATCACCCCAAGGGAACTGCAATGGAACGCCAATATAAAAATGTACTTGTGATGGTCAGCGTACTTTCGGCTATTTCTTTCCAGGCTTTAGCCCAAACCCCGCAGACCCCTCCGGCCACTCCGCCCGCAACACCTCCTGCTGCCGCTCCAGCTGCAGCCCCGGCGCCGGAAAACACCCTGGTACCCAAGCTGGCCCTGTACAGCGAGTACGAATACCGCGGCATTTCGCAGACTTCCGAAAAGCCGGCCGTGCAGTTCAACCTGGACTACACCAACGTCAACGGCTTTTACCTGGGCACCTTCATCTCGAATATTTCCTGGCTGAAGGATTACAAAAAGCTCGGCTTCGTCACCGATTCCTCGCCGGCGGAAATCGATCTTTACGGCGGCTACAAGTTTGAAGTGGTCAAGGACACCACCCTGGACCTCGGTTATCTGCACTATGAATACTCCGGCATGAAGCCGACTCCGGGCAACCCCAAGGCCAACACCGATGAACTCTACATCGGCGTGACCTACAGCTACTTCAACGCCAAGTATTCCTACGCGGTGTCCGATCTCTTCGGCACTTACAAGAGCAAGGGCTCTTCGTATATCGAGCTCAACTACTCGCAGGAAGTGGCGCCCAAGTGGACGCTGAACGCCACGCTCGCCAAGCAGATTTACAAGGGTAGCTACGGCTCCGGCCCGACCTACTTCGACAACAACAAGGAATACACCTACACGGTCTACAAAATCGGGCCGACCTACGACGCCGGCGATGGTTGGAACATCGGCGCGTACATGAAGGGCACCAACGCCAAGCATTCCAACTACACCTACCTTGGCAAAGACTGGAGCAAGAGCCGTTTGGTGGCATTTGTTTCCAAATCGTTTTGACACGCACCACTCAAGGAGAAGCAATATGAAACTGGTCACAGCCATCATCAAGCCCTTCAAGCTCGATGAAGTGCGTGAGGCTCTGTCCGCCATCGGCGTGCAGGGCGTCACCGTCACGGAAGTGAAGGGCTTCGGGCGTCAGAAGGGTCACACCGAGCTTTATCGCGGCGCGGAATACGTAGTCGATTTCCTGCCCAAGGTGAAGATCGAGGCCGCCGTCAAGGACGAGCTCACCGAGCAGGTGATCGAAGCCATCGAGAAATCCGCCAACACCGGCAAGATCGGCGACGGAAAAATTTTCGTCTTCAATCTCGAGCAGGTGGTCCGCATCCGCACCGGTGAAACCGGCGCCGACGCGCTTTGATTCTGGGAGACAAGACATGAAGAAATGGATTGCACTATTGACGCTGCTGTCGGGCCTCACCTTTGCCGGCATGGCGGGCGCCGAGGATAAGAAGGCCGACCCAGCCCCTGCTGCTGCCACACCTGCTGCGACGGCGCCTGCTGCTGCCCCCGCCGCTGCTCCTGCGGCTGCCCCGGCTGCTGCAGCTGCGACACCCGCTGCCGCCGGCGCTCCTGCCGCAGCCACCCCGCCCCCGCCCACCCCCAACAAGGGTGACGTCGCCTGGATGCTGGTCTCCACCGCGCTGGTATTGTTGATGAGCGTGCCGGCTTTAGCGCTGTTCTACGGCGGCCTGGTTCGCTCCAAGAACATGCTGTCGATGCTGATGCAGGTGTTCGTCACCTTCTCGCTGATCACGGTGCTGTGGGTGATCTACGGCTACAGCCTGGCCTTTACCGAGGGCAATGCGTATATAGGCGGCTTTGATCGAATATTCTTTAAAGGCATGGCGGATCTGGTCAAGGGTGACTTCGCCACGGCCGCCACCTTTAGCAAGGGTGTAGTGATTCCGGAAATGCTGTACGCCGCTTTCCAGTGCACCTTCGCCGCCATCACCTGCTGCCTGATCCTGGGCTCGGTGGCCGAGCGCATGAAGTTCGGCGCGGTGCTCTTGTTCATGGTGCTGTGGTTCACGTTCAGCTACCTGCCGATCGCACACATGGTCTGGTTCTGGCCCGGCCCGGATGCCTACACCTCTGCGGCGGTCGTCGATGCGCAAAACGCCAAGGCCGGTTTGCTCTGGCAGTGGGGCGCGCTGGACTTTGCCGGCGGCACGGTGGTGCACATCAACGCCGGTGTGGCCGGTCTGGTTGCGGCCTTCATGCTGGGCAAGCGCATCGGCTTCGGCAAGGAAGCGATCACCCCGCATAACCTGACCATGACGATGATTGGCGCCTCCATGCTGTGGTTCGGCTGGTTCGGCTTCAACGCGGGCTCCGCGCTGGAAGCCAACGGCTCCGCCACGCTGGCCTTCATGAACACCTTCCTCGCCACCGCCTGCGCGGTGCTGTCGTGGAGCTTTGCCGAGTGGATGTTGCGCGGCAAGCCCTCCATGCTCGGTGCGGCTTCGGGTGCGGTGGCCGGTCTGGTGGCCATCACCCCGGCGGCCGGCAACGTGGGCATCCCCGGCGCCTTCGTCATCGGCACCGCGGCAGGCGTGGTCTGCCTCTGGGGTGTAACGGGTCTCAAGAAGCTGATCAAGGCCGACGACTCGCTGGACGTATTCGGCGTGCACGCCCTAGGCGGTATCCTGGGTGCGCTGTTGACGGGCGTATTCAATTCGCCCGATCTGGGCGGCCCCGGCTTCCCCAGCGACTGGTTTGAAATGAAACCCGGCTACACCACCATCATGGCCCAGCTTATCGTGCAGGCCAAGGCGGTTGGCGTGACCATCATCTGGTCGGCCACGGTGGCGGCGGTGTCCTTGTTCATCGTCAAGATGATCGTTGGTCTACGGGTCAGCGAAGAAGAAGAACGCGAGGGTCTGGATATCACCTCGCACGGCGAGTCGGCTTATAACTAACTGATTCGAAATCAAAAAAGGGCGCCTCCGGGCGCCCTTTTTCATGGGCGGCACCTTGTAAAAAGCGGAAAAGCCCCTATTTATATCCGACCAATTTGCTCAACCATTCCGCCTCTAGTAGACTGGCGGGCCATCTACAAGGAACTCTCAACATGAACGCGCGGGATAACGCTTTGCCGATTGCCGATGTGCAAAACACAGAGGACACACGCAAGCTGGCCATCGACCGGGTTGGCATCAAGGCCATCCGCCATCCGATGACGATTCGCGAGCGCGCGGGCGGCAATCAGCACACTGTTGCCATGTTCAATATGTACGTGGGCCTGCCGCAGCAGTTCAAGGGCACGCATATGTCGCGCTTTGTGGAAATTCTCAATTCCCACGAACGCGAGCTGACCGTGGAAGCCTTCAACCTGATGCTGCGCGAGATGGTGAAAAAACTCGAAGCCGAATCCGGCCACATCGAGATGAGCTTTCCCTATTTCGTCAACAAGGCGGCACCCGTATCGGGCGTGAAAAGCCTGCTCGACTATGAAGTGACCTTCATCGGCGAAATCAAGAACGGCGTACAGACTTTCACCATGAAGGTGCTGGTGCCGGTAACCAGCCTCTGCCCCTGCTCCAAGAAAATCTCCGCCTACGGCGCGCACAACCAGCGCTCGCACGTGACGGTGACGGCGCGCGTGACCGACTTCGTGTGGATCGAGGAAATCATCGACCTGGTCGAAAAGGAAGCGTCCTGCGAGCTATACGGTTTGCTGAAACGCCCAGATGAAAAGTTCGTCACCGAACGCGCTTACGACAACCCCAAGTTCGTGGAAGACATGGTGCGCGATGTGGCGGCGCGTTTGAACAACGACTCGCGCGTAGCTTCTTATGTGGTGGAGTCGGAGAATTTTGAGTCGATTCATAATCATTCGGCTTACGCGTTGATTGAAAAGAACAAGAGCGCCTAAGAATGTCGTTCCCGCGAAGGCGGCGGGGCGGCCACCGTTTAGGGCCGGAACCCAAGTTCCTCTCACCTTATACAACCGTCAAAACTTGGATTCCCGCCTTCGCGGGAATGACGATGTTTGATATTCCGTGCCTTAAAATGAGCGCATGGAATCCTCCGCGCCACCAGGCCGATTCGCGCTTTACTTAAAGCTGATCCGCTTCGATCGCCCGATCGGCACCCTGCTGCTGCTCTGGCCCACGCTATGGGCGCTGTGGCTGGCCGGTAACGGCCACCCTCACTGGACCAATGTGCTGGTGTTTGCGCTGGGCACTTTCCTGATGCGTTCCGCCGGCTGCGCCATCAACGATTACGCCGACCGCGATTTCGACGGGCACGTCAAACGCACGGCGCAGCGCCCGCTCGCTGCGGGACTCATTGCTCCGGGGGAAGCCCTGCTGGTGGCCGGCGTGCTGGCCTTTACGGCGTTCCTGCTGGTGGTGTTCTTCCTCAATACGCTAACACTGTTGCTATCGTTCGCTGCCCTTTTCCTGGCGGCGAGCTACCCTTTTACCAAACGCTTTTTTGCCATGCCGCAGGCCTACCTGGGGCTGGCCTTCGGTTTCGGTATTCCCATGGCCTTTGCCGCAGAAACCAACGCCGTGCCGGCGCTGGCCTGGTGGCTGCTGGCCGCCAATGTGTTCTGGACGGTGGCCTACGATACCGAATACGCCATGGTCGACCGCGAGGACGATCTCAAGATCGGCATACGCACCAGCGCCATCCTGTTCGGCCGCTTCGATGTGGCAGCAGTGATGTTTTGCTATCTCGCGGCGTTAGTAGTCCTGATCGCCATCGGTAAAACCACCGGCCTGGGCTGGCCCTACTGGCTGGGCATGACGGCGGCGGCGGGCATCGCGCTCTACCACTACAGCCTGATTCGCAAGCGTCAGCCCGAGGCCTGCTTTCGCGCTTTTTTGCATAACACCTGGTTCGGTTTTGCCGTGTTCTGCGGTATCGCTGCCGAGTTTTATCTTCGCTAAAGCACTGGGACCAAGACAGGGGCCAAAGTTATAATACGGTTGTCATGCTGAACCCGATCTCCCGCAAATCCGCTCGCGCCACCTTTTGGTTGGCCGCCGCCGCCATTCTGTTTGCAGCGCTTTCGCCGCTGGCGAACGCCTGGCAGCTGAAAGCACAGCCGCAGCTGATTGCGGAGATTTGCACCACTGTCGGTTTCGTCAAGATCGCCGCCGACGGCACCAAGGTACCGGCCACACCCACCAAGCACGCGGCGCCATGCGCCTGGTGCGTTTCGCCCTCTGCCTGGCTCGCTCTCACGGGTTCTGCGCAACTCAATGTGCCGGCCATTGCCGGCCGCCACGCCGCACCTGCTTACACTCCGCAATTCGTATCCCTTCCGCCCGCGCATACCCTCGCCTGGGCGCACGCCCCTCCGGCCTTTTCCTGATCTTCTCCTAGCTTGATCGTTCCGTACGCGTATCGCGTGCGGATCACATCTTTCTTTCGATTCAGGAAATCTCATGAAGATTCGCTTTTCCGCAGCCGCGGCCTGCGCCACTGCCGTTGCTGCCGCCGTTATCCCCCTCACCGCCACCGCCTGCTCCACCTGCGGCTGCGCCCTCAATTCGGATTGGGCCAGCCAGGGCTATTCCGCAGAGCGCGGCCTGCGCTTTGACATGCACTACGACTATTTTCGCCAAGATCAGCTGCGCAGCGGCACCGGCGAATTTGACCGCGCCGGTGTAAGCCTTCCCGACGAGCGCGAAATTCAGCAATCGACCATCAACCGCAATCTCATTCTGGGCCTGGATTACAGCCCCGATCGCGATTGGGGGATGAATTTGCAACTGCCAGTCTATGATCGCCCCCATCAAACCATTGCTCCAGGAGACACGGAAATCTCCGGCTCGCGCTCGCGCGGCCTCGGCGATATTCGCGTGCTGGGCCGCTATCAGGGCTTCGATGAAGATCGTTCCCTGGGCCTGCAATTCGGTTTGAAGATTCCCACCGGGCGCACCAATTACATCTTTAACTCCGGCCCGCAGGCGGGCGAAGCGCTGGACCGCGGCCTGCAGCCCGGCACCGGCACCACCGATGTCCTGCTGGGGGTTTATCACTTCGGCGCGCTTACCGAAAAGCTGAGCTACTTTGCCAACGCATTGGCGCAGGTTCCGCTCAACAGCAAGGATGGTTTTCGGCCGGGCGCCGGTCTCAATATGAATGCCGGCCTGCGCTATCTCAACGAGAGCGGCATCAGCCCACAATTGCAAATCAACATCAGAACCGAGCGCCGCGAAGCCGGCGCCAACGCGGATACAGACAATAGCGGCGCGACTCTCGTCAACCTGAGCCCCGGCATCGCCTGGTCGGTCGGCCGCCAGGCCGAGGCCTATGCGTTTTTGCAGCTGCCGGTTTACCAGCGTGTAAACGGTCTGCAAATCGAACCGCGCTACAGCGTATCGGTGGGCCTGCGCTGGAGTTTGTAAATCAGTGCGGCCGACCAAAAACGGTAACCCGCGCATCAGAATGGTGCGCGGGTACGGTAACACCTTGACCCAGCGGATTATTCCCGCCGACAGACGGTAGGAAAACGGGCTTCCCCGGCTCACTGCCACTCTGGGACGATGGTAGTATTAAGACTAAGCCGCAGCATAGCGGCAGGTCATGACAGAGCCCATCGTAGTCAGGGGGATTCGATGAAATCAGGCGTTTTTCTACTGCCTGGCGTGCGCACTCCGTTTTGCAAGGTCGACGGTCCCTTGCGATCCTATGACGCCATTCAATTATCGCTGCCGGTGGTGCAGGCGATGAACACCGCATTGTCCAACGGGATGCGCCCGGATTTTCTGGTGTGGGGCACGGTGATTCCTTCGCTGCGCTGGAGCAACCTCGCGCGCGAGGTGCTGCTCGACGCCAAGCTCGACCCTTCCATCCCGGCCTATTCCACAGTGATGGCCTGCTCCACGTCCATGGTCGGCGTGTTCGAGGCGGCCGGCATGGTGAGCGCCGAAAAACCGGTGGCCCTGGTCGGCGGCGTGGAGGCCATGTCGCGCGTACAAATCGGCCTCACTCAGGGGTTTTCCGACTGGTTGCGCGCACTGATACAGGCACGCAGTCTGGGTGCGCGCCTCTCCACTCTTGCCGCGGTGCCGTTCTCGAAACTTCGGCTCGATATCCCCAGCATCAAAAA